>Ga0310696_10000260_pt1 | contig 90145 bp, 75 predicted proteins | sample AusTroGonzalo_MG_4_FD_203885 | JGI IMG/M metagenome (GOLD analysis project Ga0310696, IMG submission 203885) | Bovine rumen microbial communities from tropical cattle in Woodstock, Queensland, Australia - Gonzalo_02 (v2) (version 2) | ecosystem: Host-associated > Mammals > Digestive system >...
ACAACCGGATGAGGGATATGCGCGATTCCATTTGTGGGATGATGACAACAAGTTAGTGGTATCTGTCGGGGCAACCACCTGCGGGTATTACGGCAATGCATCGGACGGCAAGCGGGCATATAAGATGTTCGGAGATTTTTTCCGTTCAAGTGTGAACGGAGGAAATATCTCGGGCATGGCGTACTTTGAAAAAACGGTTCTCTATCCTAACCAGTACATGACGCTCTCCATAACGAACTACACCAAACATTACTTTATGGGGAATGAGCGTTTCTGTACAACTATCGGTGGGGGAAATAATGGGAATTGGTTAGTTCCTCTGTACGATAATCTTACGCAACAGGAACAAGGACTGCTAAACACGCTCCATGATGATTATACATACCAACATTTCTATTACGATATCTACGATTATGTGCATCATCCCAGCCACACGGATAATACGGATTATACAGGTCATGTCCAATACTGGGATGAAACATATGGATATTACCAATACAAAGCAGATGAGCAATATTACGGCAATATTTCCTTTGAATTCAAGCAGCCGTTTGCCGACGACTTCGATAAGTATTACAAGAACGACGAGAAGGATGAACCCTATTATTATCATTCCGACCACCTCGGCAGTGCGGCTTGGATAACAGATAATAATGGTTTACCTGTGCAATACATCATGTATGCGCCTTACGGCGAACAGAGATTGAACCAGCAGCCTTTCGCGTATGAGGAACGTTTCACTTTCACAGGCAAGGAACGAGACATAGAAACGGGGTATGATTATTTTGGCGCACGAAACTATCTATCGGCATTATCTATCTGGGGAGCTGCTGACCCCTTGGCGGATAAGTATATCTATAATTCACCTTATGTTTATTGCGAGGGGAATCCGATTATATATATAGACCCTACAGGTTTATATGGTTATAAAAACGATGATGGAGATTATCAATGGTATCCGAATCAAGTAGCAGAGTCTTTTACGGATGAAACAGGAAAGCAATGGACTCTCGTTGCAAAAAATGAAAAAAACTTCACAGAAGCAACAACTATTAGACAGGCTGTAGTAGAAGGATTGATCGATTCTGGTTATGAGGGAGATGCAAAAAATGATGTTGGCTTATACAAAGAGTCATCTCCTTTATTTACAAAAGAGGCCTGTTTCAATGGTGATATTTCTGCTTTTTTATCATGGGACGAAAAACCGAATTCTGATCCCACTGCAAGAAAATCATCCAAAGCATATCAATCTAAGGAGATTCGAAATTCAAAATATGCTATTAAATTTTATGAGGAAAAAAATGGAGAAACAAATGCGATAGGAATAGTTCGCACAAACTTATCTCACTATATAGAAGCCGGTATTGAATGGTTGGAAAGAAAAATTTATGGTGAGAAAGCAACTGAAGACCCTTTATATGATATGCATTATAGAAATGCTCAAAGATTATTAGAGCATTTATCTTCCTCCCCAAAATGACAAGATACAAATCTCATTATATATTAGTTTGGCTGATAGGTGGAATTCTTTATTTCTGCTTAATGCTTGTAATACGGTATGTGTGTACACTCTGCGAACTTGCTGTTCTTCCGGGTGTCGTACATTTTTCAATTATTGAGTCGGCAGAAATTATCGGCTTGTATGTGCTCACACAAATGGTGATAGCCTGGCGGAACAGGAGATTTGGGTGGATTATGCCGCTTATAATATTATGTTTTCAATACTTGATGATTGGAGATTTTGTTGGCGAGGATATTCCCTATGCCACTTTACATGAATTATGCCCTCCTTCTATATTGGTTGTCGAGTTGTTCAATCATACTCATTCTGTATTATCTCAGTTGATTTACGGCACTGTCCTTTGTTTTTTTGCAACAATCATCTTATTTGTCTATTTGTATTTGTTGCATTTGTTTGTGCACGCGATTTTAGACAAAATCTTTCTCCATCTTATGGAAAGTAGTAAGATATTTTTCCGTCAGTTTGCCATAGTTGATGCAGCAATGCGAAAACCTAGCAAAGCTACAAATCGATGGTTGAATGCTGCGCCAGTTGCCATTGTAATGCTGACTGTATTCTTGGGCTTTACTCCGGATGGGCATGGCGCTTTCTTGAAGTTATATCAACTGCACAAGGATGCTGTACTTTGTCCAGGAGTTATTGTCAGTAAGCAAAGAAGAACTATTGATGCAAGGGAGATTCTGACCTACGCATATGAATACGATGGGAAACATTATCTTGGAGAAGTAGTACACTCGTGGGCAAATCCTAACGTAGGAGACACTATAATCCTATATGTTTCACCATCGGCTCCAGATCTCTCTATACTATGCGACATGTATCCTTGAGCTGACGAGTAATGATTTTTGTATTTCCCTAGTTTGTGCGTTGACACTCCAATACGTACTCCTTCCGGCACACTGCAACAAACTAAGATTATTAAGGAATAGTCCTGGCTTGCACTTTGCTCACGGAAAAAATCTAATTCTACAAAAATATGAACTTTTTCAACAGCAAAAATTTCTATTTGCTAAGCAACTACGATTTTTTCTGCTGAAAATTTGCAAATATCAAAAATTTTATGTAGCTTTGCAGATGAAAACCACATATACGTATTTACCAACTACTGCCACTATAGGTAGCAGTGGATATGTCAAGAATAACTAAACTTTTCTTAAAGAATGAAAAAGAGATTATTATTGTTTGTTTTAGCCGCGCTGCCAATGTTAGTGCATGCGCAGTTTATTGCAACGATGGTTCATCGCTATGCCGACAAGTTTTATCCCGGAGAAGTCAAACTGACCAACGGCAGGACAACGAAATATGCCCTGATTGAGCTTCCTAAAGCCGAGCAGGACGAGATAACCGTTGCTACCGACAAGAAACGCGAGAAAACCAAGGACATCAAATCCGAGGACATAGAGAGCGTTACTATTTGGTCTGACGAGTTTCCGGAAGTGAAGACAACCCTGTATCGTGTCACTACCGACAGGGATCTAAAGAAGAAAAAGTACTATACGTATTGGGGCTATCCGATTGCTCATAGTGCGTGGGGTACAGTGTATAAGTGCCACTTAACCTATACGATGGACAAGGCGTCAGGCGAACTGTGGGGTGATTACTACTACAGCTCAATGCAAGGTATGTCGTCTGAGAACCCCGTGGCCTGTGTATTGGTGAAGGCCGGCGAGAGCAAAGGGGCTATGGTGGGTGTTGCTAATTCTTTCGGAGCAATTATGTATTGGAACATAATGCATAAAAAGGAAATTGCCGAAATCTTTGTTTCCAATCCTACTATTAAGGATCGCATATTGCAGAAGAAAGATGAGTTAGGCGGATGTGATATACAATTTATCCTCGATGAAATGGTTTTAACTCAGAAGCCTCACACCGATGCATTGCCCGTAATACCCGCTACTCCCGGTGATGATGAATAACAAATTCCCCCAATAGAACTATGAAACGTTTATTGCTTTTATCAAGCTTGCTTATTTTCGTTGCAACCTTGCATGCGCAAGGCTTGAGGCAGAGTGTGTGCATCGTATATCCGACATACAGTGCACAAGATAGTACCATGATGGCAGCCTATGCCGATGATTATCACATCGCAGGACTCGTATCGCGGGCGGAAATGTTAAACTCTTATGTCAATGGCACATTCGGCTCGGGTGTAGTTATTCAGCACGAGGACAAGTTATTTGTGCTAACCAACCGCCACGTGGTAGGTTACGCCACTGAAGCCAAGATTGTCTTTCAGCAGCGGAAGAAGAATCTTACATACGCCCATTGTCCTGTCTATTCGTCGGATATGAATGCCGACCTGGCGGTGATTGAACTCCCCGCAACTGCGGCTACAGAGTGTGCCCCTATACCATTGGAGCAACAATCGGTTATCGATGGTGAGGATATAACTGCCGTAGGTTTTCCCGGATTGGCAGGCAAAGCTTCTTGGCAACTCTCACGCGGAACAATCAGCAACAGCAGTCTGGAACTCGAACAGAACCAGCCGCCATACATCCAGCACACCGCGCCCATCGACCCGGGCAGTTCCGGCGGACCGCTGCTGCGTAAATCAGGCACCACGTACAGCCTGATAGGTATAAATACCCTGAAAGCATTCTACCGCGATCGCGTAGGTATAGCTATTGCTGTACCGCAGATACAAGCGTTTTTGGCAACACTGTCAGAACCGAACACATCCGACCAACAACTGCTGCAAGCCTTACGCCCCTACGATGCAGGACGTTGGCACGAATATTATGCCCAACTGCCGCAAGCCACACGCGACAGCCTCAAACAGGAAAGTTTTGTGCTCCCCTTGGATTTTGCTTTGGCGGTATATGAGGCACATAACGTGTCGCCTGTACGAGACGAAGAGGTTGTGGAAGCCACCTTGACCAACGATAAGTTCGGCATAGATAATACGATGACATTACCGTTTGACGTTACCGCCGGTTACGACTGTTTCTTTAACGGATATCATAATGTCAATCTGGCCTTTGGGTTCCACAGCACATACCTCTATCAAGAAGCACGCCTCACCGGAGCGATGATGTTTACCCCTGCCGATACATTGGTGGGAGGAGCCGTTGGTTATGGCATTGGCGTTCACGTGCCTATTCGTATCAATCGAACAAACAGGATCTTACCCCGCGCCTTGGTCGCTTTTCAACTCGGAGCGGGAGTGCACACACAAAACGGATACAGGAATTTCGGCCTCTTGTTCACCCCATCGCTGCGTATCGGATTGGATTATCGGTACACAATGAAAAAAGTATCCTTGATTGCCGGAGTGGAATATGTGTTCGAACCGGCATTTAGCAATTTGTATTTATCAATCCCTGCGCATTCTATACGTACGGGCAATTTCTATCTGCTTAACGGTTTGGGAGTTCGAATCGGTGTAGGCTTCTAATTACACAATACTATGAAAAAGGTTTATCTTATAGCAATTATGCTTGCGGTAGTGACCGCATCCGGTGCACAAGGGTTGCGCCAAAGTGTATGTTTCGTTCGCCCGCAATATACCGAAGCGGAACGCAATGAACTGATGAATTATGTCCTATGGCTCGGCAGAGCAAGGCATATTAACGAGTCGCGTTATCTGCGCCATAACCTGTTGCCCGACTGGTATGGTTCGGGAGTCTTGGTGCGTCACGGCGAACAACTCTATGTCATCACCAGCCGCCACACGATAGGGTATGCTACCAAGGCAAAGGTAGTATTCTACCTGCATGAGGGAAACGTAGTGTATGACAATTGCCCCGTATTAGGCACAGATGGAGCCTTGCTCACACTCATACAAATGCCTGCCGATTGTGCACAACATCCGCTGCCTATAGCTACAACTCTCCCCGAGGATGGTGACGATATATCCGTCGCAGGATTCCCCATGCTCGAGGACAACGCTACATGGCAACTCGCGAAAGGATCGGTCGGTAATGCATGGCTCGAGTTCAACGGCCTGGCATTCATTCAGCATTCAGTGGTGATTGATTACGGTGCAGCCGGCGGACCAATGCTGACAAAGAATGACAATGGCTATCAAGTAGCCGGTGTGAATGTGTCCCGTCTGGCAGGAAGAGAAGGAATAGGCTTGGCTATACCGGCTGATTCGCTCAACAGAATGCTTGATGGTCACCCCCTCAAAATGGATGCCAATAGTTTGCACGAGTTGGAGGAATTCAAAGGATGGGATTGGGTCAATCACCATGCAAAACTGCCGGATTCCATTCGTCATGCATCGTTTAATATGCCCTTGGATGCAATCCTTCTAACCAAGGACTTGAAAATCGACAAGAAAAAGAAAAACGACAGGCAAGATAGCAAAAAGAACGACAAAAAAGCAGAGAAAGAACAGCAAAAGCCCAAAACCGACAAAGCTGACAATGGAAAGTCGGTGAAGGAAGCCAAGGCAAATGAGAAGAATAAGGCAGATGCCAAAAAGAAAGCAGATGCCAAGAAAAAAGCGGATGCCAAAAAGAAAGCTGATGCCAAGAAAAAAGCTGACGCTAAGAAGAAAGCAGCAGCCAAAAAGAAGAAAAAGTAGCGAACATCCGTAGTTTTTTCGTGAGAAAATTTGCAAATGTCATTTTTTTTTCGTAACTTTGCAGGCTGAAAGCGAAACTCACACAAATTACAGATATGTTATAGCCATATAAGATATCAGCATATTGCCGAGAGTTTGCGCCGGAATGGGCGTGTGCTATGCCGGCCGGATGCCCGCCGGAGGAGATTCAAGTGCCTTACGCACATCCGTTTTTTCGTTTGGCGCAACAAGCAGATACTTGTAGTGAACAGGATTTCTTAACGTATGCCGAGATGAATCCGCAACGCCAATGGGGAGAAATGTTGCCATTAGCCGTTGGCTTGTCGCTTATAGATAGCGAAGCCAAGGCACGAAAAAATCTCAAGTTGCCAATGTTCCGTCAATATAAAGGAATTATTAACCTTGTGCTAAATCCTACGGACGGTGTAGTGAAACAGACCGGTGCACATCAATCGCACTATACTTGGTGGCGAACCAAAGCCTTTGAATATACGAACCAGAAAATGCTTGCTATATGAGACAATTGACACTGATGCACACACTTGAGTTTTATGATGTCCCGCAAATTCTGACAGCAGTAGATGCCACGGGGACGCACTACCTCTGCACGTTATATGCGCAAGATAAAGATGCATGCCGCTATCTTGGCGTTCAGATATCCGAGCCGCGCTTGCGCGCATTCATCGGCGGGCAGTTGGATTTAAGGAGTACATATACTGCTCCGGAAGTAGAGAATGCGTTATATATTGTGGAAGCGCGACAAGCCATACTGACGGCAACCACATTGCTATCGCAACAAGATGTTACCGAAGATATGTTGCCTGAGCATGGCTATGTATATGATGCCACCGATGTGCTTGAAGATGCCGAATCGCAGACAGATACCTACCAGTTGGAAGTTCCGGTCAATGACAGAATGACATTCTCTACGCTCATCAGTCGCATGGGTTGGCACGCTCTATCTCTCGGACGCGACTGGAAAAAGATGGCAATGCTGTAAGCAGATAAACCTATAACCCTTATTAAAGTCCTATAGCAGCCCAAACGGGCTGCTTTTTTTGTGCATAAACCTTGAGAATTTCGATCTATGGGTCAAATTTTACAAAAGAAATAAACCTAAAAAACAAAGTATTATGATTGAAAAAATTAATTCTGTTTCTTACAAGGTATAAGTCGTCGTACTGCATTTAACTGGAGCGAAGAATGGCAAGCACATGGCTTGATCCTGAAAATTCGCCACGGGGTATTTAAGAAAAACGCAGCTGTTGCATAGCCTTTGAGTAGGCTTTGGGTATCTCTACAATTAACGAACATCTAACTTATCATTAACTAATCACTAACGGTTTTTACGTTGTTGTTAGATAAATATTACAAAAAATGCCCCATAAACAAAAATTTAAAAGTATAAAAAAATCGCATTGCACTTTTTGCACTATTTGCACTTTGAGGGGCGAAAAATGCAGAAAGTGCAGAAAGTGCAGAAAGTGCAATGCAAAAATTTAATAAAAACGATGGCAAGATTTGAAACGAGTGTCGGTATTGATTCGTGAAGGGATGAATGGATGAACGGATGAATGGATGAAATCCGACATCTGAATTCTTAACAAAAAGAGCCGTGCAAGCGGTTTTTTTTGCCAAAAAATTTGCAAATGTCGATTTTTTTTCGTACCTTTGCAGGCGAATAGAAACAACAGAATATGAAAAAGTATGTATTCATAGCCCTGGGCGGGCTGATGGTGTGGGCGATGACGGCCTGCGACCCGAACAAGAACAATCCCGTCAATCCGAATGATCCGGCAGATACCACCCATGTTCAGCCGGCTGAGGTGATTCCTACGGCATTCGTGCGCAACCACCTGATAGAGGAGTTCACGGGTCAGGACTGCGGTTATTGTCCGTACGGTATGGACTGCGTGCATGAGTTCGTGGGCGACAACCCGCATTGGATCCTTGTGCTGCACCACTATGGCTATCAGAAGGATAATTTCTCGGTAGCCGGCAGTCAGAAGATAACGAACAAGCTAAAGGTAGACGGTGCGCCATCTATCTCGATAGACCGCGCTAAGACGCGCTATCAAGGCGGCAATGCCGTATGTTTTCATCCGGGCTACCTGTCTGATGTCAACCGCTCGCAGTTTGCCGACTCGACCTACGTAGGGCTGAAACTGACCACCGTTTATTATAGCGATACGCGCAAGCTGCGCGTAGAAGCAAGCGGCATGGTGTTGCGCGACGATGCGCCCGAGCTCACGCTTACCTTGCTGGTTAAGGAATCGGGCATGGTGGATTATCAGCAGGATTACTACAATACCTTCGAGGGTTGGCAGGAGTTCCGCCACGCGAATGCTGTTCGCGCCTACCTGAGCGACCCGTTAGGCGATGCCCTGACTCTGACCCGCGACACGACAACCGAAGCTGCCGTCATGAGGTATTCGGAAGTATATGAGATTACGTTAGCTGACGGATGGCTACCCGAGAACTGTTCGTTAGTGGGCTTCGTGAGCGAGGCGTTCCAGCCCGTGGTACAAGCCGCCCAACAAGCTATAGTAGGTCAGGGCGGTCAGGATATATTGCACGGAGGCATTACGCCTGTGCCTGTAAGCGATCATTACCCCGAACCCGGGGAGGATGTGTCGCCAAGCAGCCTGACCGGCACGAGCGAGTTCCGACTTCCTATAGCGCAGGCGTACTATGAGAGCTATCCGGATTACGGCTTCAACTACTGGATGCTGTACGGCTACAACGCATCCGCAACGTACATGATCAACCGCACCCAATGTGTGCCGTTTGCTTACCTGTATGTCTTTACAGAAGTAAGCGAGACCGCCATCCCCGTGGGCACCTATGAGTTGAATCTGAACATGGAGCCGGGTACTGCTTTTGCCGGTTATCGTGACGACGAGCATTTTGAGGTGGGCGGTTCGATGTTCTACCTCACATCGCAGAGCTATCTGTCGCAAGGATATATTGTTCCCGAAGCCGAGTGGCTGATTGCGGACGGCACGCTAATTATTGAATCCGACCGTTGGTCGCTAACCGGTCATGCTCGCAATGGTTCGGAGATCAACCTGATAGGCACTTCAGCCATCATGAACGGCGGCAAGGCGAGCGCGCCGATGCGTATGAGAGGTACAAGCAATCCTAATCCCGCATACAGCATCATGTCCGCTGCGACGGATAAGTTCCAACAACTGCCCCTGTTTCAGTACAAGTAAGCGATGACAACCATCCAACTCAAACCTCGCAAAGAGGAATCCATTCTGCGCTTTCATCCGTGGGTATTCTCGGGAGCTATAGCGCGTATCGTTCTGGATGCCGACCACCGCGCTGCTGAACCCGAGGAAGGCGAGTTGGTGCGCGTGGTGAGCGCACAGCAACACGTATTAGGCGTAGGTCACTGGCAGGTAGGCTCGATAGCCGTCAGGCTGCTGGCTTTCGGCGTGGATACACTGCCCGAACGGTTCTGGCACGAGCGTATCGCTGCGGCTTACACCATGCGTCAACGCCTGGGACTGCTGCGCGAGGATAACACCATCTACCGCCTCATCCACGGCGAGGGTGATATGCTGCCCGGCTTGGTAGTGGATATATACGGCGCTACGGCTGTGGTGCAAGCACACTCGGTAGGCATGCACGTAAGCCGGCACGATATAGCCCGGGCTATCGTGGAGGTGTCAGGCGTGGAGGACGTGTACTACAAATCCGACGACACGCTGCCGTTTAAAGCGGAGATATCCGAACCGAAGGTCGGATATTTAGTAGAAAGACCGTTTCACTCAAAGACAAAAGACCGCTGCGCTCAAAGCGGGGAGGAGTATTGGGCGAAGGAGAATGGGCTGGAGGTGCGTATTGACTGGCTGCGCGGGCAGAAGACGGGTTTCTTTATCGACCAGCGTGAGAACCGCGCCCTGGTGGAGCGCTATGCAGCCGGCAAAGATGTGCTGAACATGTTCTGCTACACGGGCGGATTTTCGCTCTACGCCTTGCGCGGAGGAGCACGCATGGTACACTCGGTGGATGTGAGTCAGAAAGCTATCGATCTGGTGAATGCCAATGTGGCAAGGAACTTCCCGAACTGCACGAACCACAAAGCTGTGACCGCCGATGCGTTCGACTACTTGAGCGAGCAGTGTGCCCAAGGCGAACGGTTCGACCTGATCATCCTTGACCCGCCGGCTTTTGCCAAGCATCGTGATGCCGTCAAGAACGCGCTTCGCGGCTATCAGCGCATCAACGCCAAGGCGATAGAGATGATTCGTCCGGGGGGCATCTTGTTCACCTTCTCGTGCTCGCAAGCCGTGGATAAAGAGGCTTTCCGTCTGGCTGTGTTCAGTGCCGCAGCGCAGACCGGCAGAAAAGTGCGCATCCTACACCAACTGCATCAGCCTCAAGATCATCCCATCAACATCTACCACCCCGAAGGCGAGTACCTGAAAGGCTTGGTGCTGTATGTAGAATAGACCCGCACAACGTGCAAGGACGGGCAAAAAATAAGGGCTGCAATCGTGCAGCCCTTGATTGTTACTTGCCGAATCGTTCGATAAGTTGGTCAACCACCTTCGGCACACCTGTGGAAGCAGGTTCGCGCACGAGTTGTACGCGCGAGGCGTAGTAGCCCAACTGCGGGTCGCCCGGATCAACCATGATGATCTCGGCATTCTCGGGAGCATAATGCAGCAGCGAGGCAGCCGGATAGACATTGAGCGAGGTGCCCACCACCAGCAGGATATCTGCCGTAGCAGCTATGTCGCACGCCTCACCGAAGTACGGAACACCTTCGCCGAAGAAGACGATATACGGCCGGAGCAGACTACCGTTAGGATGGCGGTCGCCGTAATGCTGCTCCCAGCCCTCGATAGGTACCGTGGCTACCTCATCGTTCTCCGCGCGCAGCTTGCGAATCTCGCCATGCAGATGTACCACGTCATGTGCCCCGGCACGCTCGTGCAGGTCGTCGATGTTCTGCGTGATGATACGTGTGCCCGGGATAGCCTGCTGCAGACGGGCTATCGCCTCGTGAGCCGCATTGGGCTTGGCATTCATCACATCGCGGCGACGGGCATTGTAGAAATCCACGCACAGTTGCGGATTCCTGAGCCACGCCTCGTGCGTGCAAACATCCTCGATACGGTACTTCTCCCACAATCCGTCGGAGTCACGGAAGGTGCCCAGACCGCTCTCAGCGGATACACCGGCACCGGTAAAAACAACAATCTTCTTCATGGTTGTATGGTATTTAGTGAGTGATTATGCTATATGAATGTGTTTGTGCGTCTGCAGCGACAATCGCCACTCGGGGTGTGCGAGCACGAAGGCTACGACCTCTTCCGTATTGCTGCACGAGCAGGGCTGGAGATAGTAATGTTCTGCCTGAATACGCTGCCGCCACTGCTGGAACTCCTCTGCCGTCTGCCCGGTATATACCACCTTCACCTCGCTTGCCTTGGTAAGTACCACTTCGGAATCCGGCTTGGGGGAAACGGTGATCCAATCGATCGTCTCAGGCACAGGGTGTGTGCCGTTCGTTTCCATCGTGATGAGCTGCCCGTGCCTATGCAGCGCTTCGAGCAAGGCCTCATCCGCCTGCAACGACGGTTCGCCTCCGGTAAGCACGATCAGCGTATCAGGCTGTGTGCTGAAGGCAAGCACCCGTTCGGCAATCTGTTCGGCGGTCATCGGCTCAGAGTGAGAGAAATCCGTATCGCAGAACGGGCAGCGCAGGTTGCAGCCCGCAAAGCGCACGAACACCGCCGCTCTGCCTGTATGAAAACCTTCACCTTGCAACGAATAGAAGATCTCGTTGATATGATACAACTTACTCATCCTTCTCGTAGATAGCTATGTTCCCCTCGCTCTCCTGTGCGCTGACCTTATAACAGTTGTCCACATGGTCGCAGATCCACTTGGCTATGTTCTCTGCCGAGGGATTGACATCCAGCACATCGTTGATGTACTTGTGGTCGAATGTATCTTTCACTACGCGCTTGATGTGCGTGAAGTCGGTAACCATCCCGTCGGAGTTCAGCTCCTTGGCTTTGCAATAGACGGTGATGACCCAATTATGTCCGTGCAACTGTTCGCACTTGCTCTCGTAACTGAGATTAAGATTATGCGCAGCTGAAATGGTAAGTGTCTTTTGGATATAATACATGCCTGAATTATTTGGTTGTTATTCGTTTCTGTTATTGGATTGCATCTCGATGAGTCGCTTGTAGTATCCGCCTGATTGCATGAGCGTATCGTGGTTGCCTTGCTCGATGATGCGCCCCTCGTGCAATACGCAGATAAGGTCGGCATTGCGAATGGTGCTCAGGCGGTGGGCAATGACGAGTGTTGTGCGTTGCTTCATCAGGTGCTCGAGTGCTTGTTGTACGAGTTGCTCGGATTCGGTGTCGAGTGCCGAGGTGGCTTCGTCGAGCAAGAGGATTGGCGGGTTCTTGAGTATGGCTCGTGCGATGCTGATGCGTTGGCGTTGTCCGCCTGATAGCCGTGATCCGCGATCACCGATACAGGTCTGATAGCCTTCGGCTGTAGCCATGATAAACTCGTGGGCGTTGGCTATACGTGCGGCACGCTCCACAGCCTCCGGCCAACATAGTCCGTCGGGTGCAGGCTTGGAGGTATCCACACCGAAAGTGATATTGTTGTAGATAGTGTCGTTGAACAGGATAGCATCCTGATTGACGTAGCCGGTCATCTCCCTCAGGTCGTGGATACGCAGACTGCGTATGTCCTGCCCGTCGATGGTGATGGCTCCCTGCTGCACGTCATAGAAGCGCGGCAGCAGGTCGGCAAGTGTCGTCTTGCCACTGCCCGATTGACCGACGAGCGCGACAACCTGCCCTTTGCGGATAGTGAGGTTGATATCCTGCAGAACAGACCGGCCATCCTCATACGAGAAACTGACATGCTCGTAGCGGATACAATCGGCAAAACCTTGTATGGCTGCAGCATGCTCCGCCTGACGGATGTTCGATTCGGCAGCCAGCACCTTGTCGATACGCTCCAGTGAGGCTTGTCCGCGGCGAATAGAGTACCCCGCCTTGCTCAGATCCTTGGCAGGATTGATAATGGAGTAGAAGATGACCAGATAGTATATGAACGTGGCTGCATCAATTGCACTGTGATGTCCCAGGATCAGCATGCCGCCAAACCACAGGATGATAGCGATCAGACAGGTTCCGAGGAACTCCGACACGGGGTGTGCCAGATAGTAGCGCCGGTTGATACGGTTGAAGGTCTGCCGTGTGGCGTTGATGAGCCGCAGGAACCGTTCGCGCAGTTTCTGCTCGGCATTGAACGCCTTGACTACGCGCAAACCGGAGAGCGTTTCCTCAATCTGGCTGAGGATCTCGGCATTCTGCTCTTGTCCCTGTTTGGACGCACGCTTCAGGTTGCGCCCGATGCGGCCTATGAGCAGGCCTGCCAGAGGCAGCAAGACAAGCACAAACAGCGTGAGTTGCCAACTGATGACGAACAGCGTAAGCAGATAGACAAGGATCATTATCGGGTCTTTGAATAGCACATCCAAGGCGGACATGATGCTGGCTTCCACCTCGTTGAGATCATTGGTCATGCGCGAGAGGATATCCCCTTTCCGCTCTTGCGTGAAGTATCCTAACGGTAAGGAGACAATCTTGTCGTAGAGCTGCTTGCGCAGGTCGCGTAGCACGCCCGTACGAATAGGAACCATGTAGTAGTTAGCCAGCCAGGCTGTCAGGCACTTGAGGCCTGTCATCGCTGCGAGGAACAGACCTAACCACGCCAAAACCACTGTTCCTCCATGTGTAGTTATCTGTTCGCCGAGCAGATAATACAGATTGCCGCGCGCAGCTTCCAACCATTGCTCCAGACCCATGGCAGCTGACAACTCGACATAACTCGTATCCACTTGCGTAATGCCAAACAGGATGCGCAGTACCGGGATGATAGCCGCAAACGAGAACAGCGACAAGACGGTGGATAGCAGGTTGAACAACAGGTTCAACCCCACGAGCCACTTGTAGGGCTTGGCAAAACGACGTATGAGTTGTAGGAAGGTCATATGGTAACGGTTTGCGATTCTTGAAATTTGTGGATGCTCTCGCGAACATACGCAAGCACATCCTCGTCGAAGGAGTGATCCTCTTTATCCACAGATATATGGATCGGCAACACGATGACGGGCTTGCTGCAACGCTCCAACAGGTCGGTTTGGAGGATGCGTTGCATATCTTTCTCGGTCGTGACAATGCAGTCGCAGCGTTCGGCACGTTGCAGGATATTCTTTACATCAAGCGGGCTGAAACGATGATGGTCGGGGAACGTGAGCAGTTCGGCTTGCGGCTGTATGCCCTGCACATGCCGGATGATATACTCGGGCTGTGCTATGCCTGTAAGCAGCAGGGGAACGCCGGGGATAGATACGTCTCCGTAATGCACGCGTGAGAAGTACAGGCGTTGGAACGTAGCAAGCTTGAGGCTGTTGTCCACTACACGCTTGTCGATAGGCTGCAATGATTCCGGACATTTGCTTACCACCACGATGTTTGCTTTCGTTGCGCGATAGGGTATATCTCTGAGTGTACCCAAGGGCATAAGATGATCGGATACATACAGATTGTCGAACGCCGTGAGCAGTATGGTCAAACCGCAGTTGATAGCCCGATGTTGGTAGGCATCATCGAGGATGATCACATCCGGACGTTTGTGCATCTTCTGGATGATCTTGATGCCTTTGATCCGGCTCTCGCATACTGCCACCAGCACATCCGGGAACTTGCGGTGTATCTGCATCGCCTCGTCGCCTATCGTATCAGCCGTAGCATTGCCCGTTGCAAACCGCAGCCCTTTCGTACGTCGTTTGTAACCGCGTGAGAGTACGCCCACCGAGTAGCCGTGTTCTTGAAGCAGACGAATCAGATACTCCACCATCGGCGTCTTGCCTGTACCGCCTACAGCCAGGTTACCTACGCAGATGGTGGGTATATGCGGCGTATAGGTGGGCAGCACATGCTCGTCGTAGAGCAGGTGTCGTATAGCCACTATGCCGCCGTACAGAGCGGCAAGGGGAGCTGCCAACTTACGCCAAATAGTCTGCTTCATGTGTTGGATGTTATTTGATCTCGATAGGCTCCATGAGCATGAGTACGCGTGGCTCTTTAACCAGCGCCTTGATGCGTGCAATCATAGCCTCCTCGTCGGTAGGAGTACCACTCCAGGCTTTGAGCAATTGATCCAGCGGATCTTCGGCTTCGGGGTAATAATTGATGTCGAAACTCTCGATGCCTGCCAGTTCGGCGGCTTTGTTGATAGCATCCTGTATGTTACCGAGCTCATCCACCAAGCCGAGATCCTTGGCATCTGTGCCTAACCATACGCGACCTTCAGCAATCTGCTTGATAGCATCTTGCGACATATGTCGGCCGTCGGCGCAACGGCGCGTGAACAGGTCGTAGCCGCGTTCGATCATCGCCTGCATCATGGCGTGCTCCTCGCTGTTCATGCCTTTCATGAACATGTTGACTTCCATCGCCGAATGTTTGTGCGTGGTGATACCGTCGACATCGACACCAACCTTCTCGCGCAGTTTGTTGACGTTGGGGATAGTTCCAAAGATGCCGATAGAGCCTGTCAGCGTAGTCGGCTCAGCGAAGATGTAATCCGCTCCGCAAGAGATGTAGTATCCTCCCGAGGCTGCCAGATCGCTCATGGATACTACGACCGGCAGTCCTTTGGCTTGCAGCGTTTTCACACCATGCCAAATCTCCTCGCTGGCATCGGCGCTGCCACCCGGGCTGTTCACGCGCAGTACAACGGCCTTGACCTCATCGTCCTTGCGGATCTTTTTCATCTGCTTGAGCATATTCTTGGCCGTTATGCCCTCCGTAGCCTCATCGCCCATGATTGTGCCTTCGGCATAGAGTACGGCAATGCGGTTAGGCAGTTTGGCTTCCGGGCGCTTGACTTGCGAGAGCTTGGCATTGCTCATCAGCTTGTAATCCTTGGAGCCGCTCATGATACGCAGGATCTCATCCATATCTTCGCGATATACGAGTGTGTCGACCATCTTGTATGCCACATACTTCTCCGGGGATTGTATATCCATATACTCCTCAGCATAACGCTCGAGGTCGGCTTCGCTGATACCTCGCGAACTGCTTACGCCACTGCGTACTTCTGTCCATATACCTTCGATGAGTCGCCGGCTCTGCTCCTTGTCGGCATCGGACATCGAGGTGCGAAAATACGGCTCCACAGCGCTCTTGAATGTGCCGACCTTGAGGATCTGCATCTCTACCCCTAATTTCTCGAGCAGTCGCGTATAGTACATCTTTTGTGCCAATGCTCCATGCCAGGCTATATTGCCCGTGGGGTTGAAATATATACGGTCAGCCACTGTAGCTACGTAATAGTTCGATGTGTTATACCGGCTGGAGTAGGCTATGATCCACTTGCCCGAACGTTGCTTGAATAGCAACAAGCGGTCGCGGATAGCCTTGGCGGAGGCGGGAGACATACTCATGCTGCCGTCATAGAGATAGATACCTTTGATCTTGTCGTCTTTCTCAGCCAGACGGATATTCTCCATGATCTGGTCAAGACCGGTGCTCTGCGTGCGGTCGTAGCCCGGCATATCACTGAGCATATCCATGAAGGGGTAGGATTTGTTGCCTTGCTCCACAAGATTGCCGCTAAGGTCGAGACGATACACGCTGTAATCGCTCAGACTGACGGTAGGTGACTCAAACATATCACCCAAGAACAGACCGAGAATGAAACTCAGTCCGAAATAGATAATCAAGGCTATCAAGCAGCCACGCAGGCAACCGCCACGACGGCGTTGCTTGTATTGTTCCTGTTCGTTAATGACTTGCATAATGGTATATCTGTTAATATTTTATTCGTTTATTTTTCTTTCGGTTCGCGTGTGAGCGTGAAACTTTTACGGTGGTAGGGTGTTACTCCGTATTGCTCAATGGCAGCATAGTGCGCAGCGGTGGGATACCCCTTGTTCTCATCCCAGTGGTACATCGGATACTCGTCATGCAACCGGAGCATATAATCATCCCTGTACGTCTTGGCGAGTATGCTTGCTGCGGCTATGCTCATGTATGTGGCATCACCCTTGACAACGGTGCGTGCCGGAATCTCCAACAGCCCTCCCTGCGGTACGTAGGGCTTCCATTTATTGCCATCGACCAGTATATGCTCGGGCACAACTTCCAGCTTGTCCAATGCCCGCCGCATACCTAACAGTGCTGCTTGCAGAATGTTGATGCGGTCAATCTCTTCGGCCGTCACTTCCGCCACAGCCCAAGCTATAGCTTCCCGTTCAATCACTTCGCGCAGGGTGTAACGTTGCTTCTCGGTCAGTTGCTTGGAGTCGTTGAGCACCTCACTCGTGAAATCCTGCGGTAAGATAACCGCTGCCGCAAACACACTACCTGCCAACGGGCCTCGACCTGCTTCATCACAGCCGGCTTCCAGCACTCCGGGTATCATATAGGGCTTCAACATATGGCGCGCAGTTTTCGGTTGATTAGAACGGATAACCTATTGCGAAGTGGAAGGTCATATCATCCTTCCAGCATAGCCCGTTCTTGACTGTTCGCCACTCAGTGCCTTTGGTTGTCCCGCTCAGGCGACTGGGGTCGTAGAGCTTGACACCGAAGTCAATGCGGAAGAGCAGTATGTTGAAGTCCAGACGCAAGCCTACACCGTATGCCAGAGCAATCTGCTTGTAGAACTGATTCCACAGGAACACGCCTCCGGGTTGGGCATCATAATCGTTGATAGTCCAGTTGTTGCCGGCATCAACGAAGGCTGCCAGTTCGAATATCGACCATACACGCCAGCGGTATTCGATATTAAGATCGAGACGTATGTCACCTACTTGCAGGTCATAGCCCGACAACTCATCATTCCAGCGGAAGGTTCCGGGTCCTAAGGTCCGCGCCTGCCAGCCACGGACACTGTTCGATCCTCCGGAGTAGAAACGCTTCTCGAACGGCACGGACTTTGAGTTGAGATACGGAACAGCCAGCCCGAACCCTGCGTGGAACACAAGGCGATGCTTGGGCACGAGCAGTTGGTTGTAGGAAAAGTTGAGATCGGCACGGGCATATTGTGAGAAGGGCACATTAACGATAGAATATGTCCCGTTTTCATCGGTAGCGACATTAAAGGCTTTGCATACGCCGTAGAGCAGATTGCCGGCTGTTTCCATCCTGTAACCAAAATTCACATAACTTTGTTCGCTGGAGTTTGCTCGCTTGTTGGAGTAACTACCCGAATATCCCCATCCGCCTATCAAGTGGTCTTGATAACTATACTTTAGGATAGATGAACGATTAAGTATCTCATCGCGGAAACGATCAGATATGTAGGGCATGTAGATGTAACTGATGTCCAATACATTGAAGGTATGTGTCCAGCGACTGCGAGGCTTGTGCAGGGTATAAAACAAGCCGGCGTTGAAAATATTGCGCGTGAACTCCTCAGGGCGCTTCTGGTAGGAGTACATGAGATTGGTTCTCCAGTTTGTGGGGAATCGTAAGCCTACTTCTCCTCTTGCTTCGATAGCCCTGCCTCCGTTCAGCCGCCACTCATACAGCGCATTTCCGCTGACTTGCAGCTCTTCTGCGCCGCGGAAGATGTTGCGGTTGGTATATGTCACCTTGCCGTCAATTCCCCACGCATCACCGGAATAGGTACCTTCCAACTCGCCGCTGATGCTATTCATCTTGTTGCGTGACAGGAAGATGTGGCACACGAGGCTATCGGCATCCGTCACCTCGAAATGGATATCGGTATAGCGTATGGCACCCAGTCCGTTGAGATTGGCGTAGGTGTTGGTTACGGCTCGCTCGCTGTAGAGTCGCATAGGTTTGATTTCGCATTGCCGGATGAGCGTGTTGTCACGCAACAGGCGACGTCCGCGCCAACTGAAACAGTAACCGTCGTGTTCGCTGTAATATAATACCGTATCGGATATGTCTTCCGTTTGCGCCAAATCCATGTAGAAGCATACGCGTGCCACGGTATATTGGCGGAAGACAAGATCGCGCGCCGAGTCGGGTTGAGAGGTCAGGAACTCACTTAAGTGCAAGCGAACATCAATCTCGCGATTGTACGACTTCGTACTATCTGCCTCGTAATGCAGGTATTCCTTATCAAAGAAGTAATACCCTCGATTACGCATACGTTTGGTAATACGGTCACGCTCGTCATCCAGCGCCTGAGTCGAATAGCGCATCCCCGGTTCAATCAACTTGCGCCGCGTAGTGTAAGCAACTTCTCGCAAGGTGGGATGCTCCAGGTCGATGGTATAATTGCGAATCCTGTATTCCGCCCCTGCTGTCACATGGTACGTGAGCGACACTTGTCTGTTCTCAGTGACGGTTGACGTATCTACTGAGGCTTGGAAGTAGCCTTCGTTTTGCATGGCTTTCTTTATATGCGCCATGCTTTGCGCCGTCAGATCGGGCTGATAGATTACCGGCGGTTCGCCTATCTTATGTGCGTTTTTGGTTGCCCACTTGTTGTAGTCGGTGAGTGTGTCAAGGGGGGCAGTGTTATACAAGTCGAGTCGCAGCTTCCAGAATCCGAGAATCTCCGTATTTTGCGTTTGACGAAGGTAACGCCTGAGGTCGGATGGCTGCACAGCGTTCGTGCCATCGATATTGATATGTACCTTGTACAAGAGCTGTTCATCCTCGGGTACGAACTTCGTGGTATTACATGCACATAACAGTAGCCCAAGTAGGGTTACCAAACCGCAAACGATATGTTGAGCAACGCGATTCACAGTGACTTTGCAATGTCGAAATATGCAGATTGCACAATTCGGCATACAAAGTTACAAAATTATTTGCATAAATGCAAATTTTTATGTATCTTTGCATCGTTTTTTTTCAAATTGTCATAAAAGAATCATTAAATGCCCCTAAAAATGACCCAAAATGAGCTAAAACAGATTCGTTCGTTGCGGTTGAAGAAGTTTCGTGACGAGTTAGGCATGTTTGTCGCGGAAGGTGATAAATGTATCAGCGAGCTGGTCAAATCCTTCTCGCTGGTTCATCATATTACCCCCCTTAATACGTCACAGAAAGATATAGAACGATTATCGAATCTGCAAACGCCTCAAGGTAGTATCGCTGTGTTCCGGTTGCCGGAGTATGTACATCGATGGTCGGTTGGCGACATGGATTCGAATAGTTTGTATCTGGCACTGGATGAGGTTCAGGATCCGGGCAATGTAGGTACTATCATTCGTACGGCTGATTGGTTTGGCATACGGCATATCTTATGTAGCGAAGGTACTGCAGACTGTTTTGCTCCGAAAGTGGTACAAGCTACTATGGGGTCGTTAGCGCGGGTACAGGTTCACTATCTGCCAACAGAAGAGTTCCTGCGAGTGTTACGCCATGCAAAATCCGGCAGCATGCCGGTGTACGGCACACTGCTGGATGGAAAGAATCTGTATGATACGGAAACAATAGCCGACAAGACACGCGGAATCATTGTGATGGGCAATGAGGGCAAAGGCTTGTCGGAGTCTGTGCGCCAATGTATCACGCATAGCCTGCGCATCCCGTCTTATCCGCCTGATTCGCCTACTGCCGAAAGTCTGAATGTAGCTGTTGCCACAGCCGTCACGCTGGCCGAGTTCCGTCGAGATATTACCAATCGGTTGTGAGGCGGTTGACAGGCTTGAACAGCAGTTGGGTCTTCTCGTCTTGCCAAGTGAACTTATAGATGGTTAGTGCGTCTTTTGACAGATAGCCATCCATCAGGGTGATGCCTGTGTAATAGGTGTGACCGCTCTCAAACAGAGTAGTAGAAGTGCCATCGCCTATACCGTTGTTGTTATGGGCATAGATGCCGTAGTGAATACGGGAATCTTCCTTGTAGAGAACATATTCGGAAAAGTCTTCCTCGAAATATGCCGCCGGGCTGCTGTATCCGTAGGTGACGAGATTAAGCGAATCCGTGGTAGCTCCCACCCAAGGCACATAATCGGCGATCTCCTCGCCGGCGCCCCTCGGGTTGAACAGAATGGGGTAGACGTAATCCCAGTAACCTCGTACGCGGTACTCGAATTGTATGTCCTCGAACTCCGATTTTTGCGTGGTGTTGACATAATAGGTGAACAGGCGTCCATCGGGCTTGTTGGTATGCGAATCAACGACGAATGCGTAAATCATATACTCCTTGTCAGGCTCGAGCATAGGGAAGTTGTGCTCCACAACTCCGTATTGCAGGGAGTGTGTCGGGAACTCAGCCACCGGTTGTACGCCCTCAGCCAGCAGCCATATGCGCCAATCCATGTATTCGGCATACGCAATATCAAGCTGTAGATTCATAAAGCTCTTGACGCTATATGTCAGGCTTGTATCAGGAGCACTGGGCTTGTCAATGATGCCGATATGGTAGTATGCCTCATCGCTCGGCGTGAATTTGCACTTGATGAAGCCTGATGAGATGATATACGGATTGATATCAATCGACACCTTCATTCCACTGACGGCTTTTGCCTCAGGGTTGCAAGCGTTGAGCGACAGCAACAAGCCGACAGCAGCAAGGGCTATATATATTTTTTTAATCATAATGGTCACTTTTACAATCATTGGTTAAACAATATATGAATAGCTTAATTCAGGTAACGCGTTTGTTCCTCAGCCTGCTCTTCCTCCAGCAGCGTTTTTACCGTGAGGATGAATCGCAAACAGGTCATGATATGTCCGCCATAGTGCCCGAAGTTGTACGTTATATTGCCTTCTGCCCAGCGTTGCTTGGCATTGGTGGCATTGGTGTATGTAACCGTTTCGTCGTCCATGGAGTGCATGATATATACCGGTGCATTGGGTGTCCATGCGTAGGAAATGATGGAGTTCTCCACCATAGCTTTGAAGAGTTCGCTCACCTCCTTGCTCTGCACATCCATACCGGTCTCGGTAAGCATCTTGCTGGTTTGGGTTGTACCGATGAGGTTATTGATTTCCTTGGTCGTATATTTTTTGCTATTAACCCATGCATCCATCTTGTCGCATAGCCATGGTTGCATGATTGTGCTGAGTTTCAGGTCAAGTTTATTACCCAATATCATCCCTTGCAATACCAAAGGCACTGCTACAGGATAGTCTGCTACGTCCGTGGTAACAAACCGTTCGTAGGTGGCCTTGACGTCATACGGTCCACCTCCTGCGAATACCCGGCGGATCTTAATCGGCTCGTCCAGGATGTATTCGTTGTATATATCCTCAATCATATACTCAACCGCCATGGTCGTTGCACCGCCCTGGGAGTAGCCCATAAGATAGATGTCATCGTGTTTCGGCTTCAATTTCACGGCATCGAAATACTTCTTGACAGCCACATACATATCCACCACGTTCATGGCCGTCAGATCCATCACGAGGTAGGGATGAATCTTGTCGGCTGTGTAGCCGTAGCCGATATAATCGGGACAAATCAGCGCATATCCCATCGAACATAGCAGTCCCTCCAGAGGGAAAGAGTTGCTGGGGGCTTCCTTGTTGGATCCGATGGTGTAGTGGGAAATAAGGATGTAGCGTTCGAACTTGCCGTCAGCAGGTACGAGTACTTTTCCGGAGAGGGTGATAGGGTTGCCGTCGGAATCGATAGACTTGTATATGCCGCATATTTCTACTACCTTGTTCCCGTTCATCTTATCCATCCAGGTCTGTAGCATTCCCGCTCCTGACACGCTCGAAGTGCGCCGGTATTGCGAAGGGCTGTCTGATGCCTCTTCCTGCCACTCATTGACCGGTGTGCCATCGGGAAGATAGCAATCGGAGGGTATGCCGTTTGACAGATCGGTATAGCTTCGGCTTGTGACACGAAACATTGTGCTGTCGCCGGAGGGTGGGTTATCGAAATCTACTACGAACAAGTCTCCCCAAGAACAAGAGGATAGGACTATAGCGGAAAGGACTCCTATAAACAATCGTGCATGTTTCATAGCTGTTTGAAATTTAGAATGTTACACCTATTGCCACGTTGAATATTCGGCTGCCGAACATATAGATGTTTTGCCCGTCCTTGAGGGATATGAGTGAGCCCAGTTCGACAGAGGCAAACCAATTCTCATACCAAGCCGATAGACCCAATAACGTGAGATTGACAGCCGGTGCGCATACCGTAGTATGCCCCTTGGCATCGGTTTCTGTGCCGCCGTTGATATTCAGACCGATACCTAATCCTGAATGCATGGATACATAATCGTGATGCAGGTAGGTGAAGTAGATGGTGGGCATAGCTATGATATTGTAGAGCGAGCGGTTGTTCACGCGGCTGGTCTCGTTGCCCAAGCCGTTACGCTCCACAGCATCCCACATCACGCCGCTACCATCCACCATTGCTCCGTAACTGAACCAGTGGTTCAGACGATTCTGGTACTCCAACGACCAATGTTGCGTGTAGCGGAAGTTCTCCTGATAGATGGCACTGTAACTTTCCGGCAGGGTGTTAGCCGGAGTAGATGACTTATGCCAGATCAGGTGCTCGAAGTGTTGGTCACCCCAAGCTATTCGCAACATGTGCGGGTTCATGCCGCGGTGCGACTCACTCTCTGCCATCAGCGGAAGAGCGAGGCACAGCGCCATGACTGTAAAAAAGAATTTCAGTTGTCTCATAGTTTTGCGATATGTCGATGAATCGATATGTCGTTGTTAACGCAGGGTAGCGCCAAACGTATCTTCAAATGCTTTCTGCAGTCGAGCCATGATACTCTCTATCTGCTTATCCTTGAGCGTGTTCTCTTCGTCCTGAAGGATGAACGATAGGGCGTAAGATTTCTTGCCCGCCTCTAGGTTCTTGCCCTCATATACGTCGAACAGATAAACGTTCTTTAAGAACTTTTTCTCCGTTTGGTAAGCAGTGCGTGCCAGATCAGCGAACTGTACAGCCTTATCCACGAGCAGTGCGAAGTCGCGCTTCACAGCCGGGAACTTAGGCAGGTCGTTGATGACGGGTTTGTACTGCTTGTTTTGCTTGAGCAATGCTTTCCAGTCAAGGTCAGCGAAAAATACGGGATTGTCGATGTCGAAGAGTTTGCGCAACTCGCGGCTGACAATCGTCAATTCGCCCAAGCGCTTTCCGTTCTGAGCGCTTACGACCAGGCCGTCGGCATACAGCGGCGACTTCTCGATAGGCGTATAAACGAGTGCGTTCACGTTCACGCCCAAGCGGCGAAGGATGTTCTCTACATAGGCGCGCAGTTCATAGAACGTTGATTCCTGTTCCTTCATTACCCATGACTGCAGCGTCTTGTTGCCCGTGATCCACACTCCCAGATGCATCTCTTCGCTATAGGCGCGCAGCGGGTCGATGGCTGCATTGGGGTCTTTCGACTTTTGACTTTCGACTTTCGACTTGTCATAGTGATAGCAGTTGCCGAACTCGTAGAGCTTGAGGTCAGCGTTCTTGCGGTTGGCGTTACGTTGTATGCTCTCCAATCCGCCGAAGAGCAGTGACTGACGCAGTACACCCAGATCTTGCGAGAGCGGATTCATGATCTTCACGCACGAGTCGAGATTGCCGGCGTACTCGTAGTAGGCAACCTTGGTGAGCGAGTTGTTGAGAATCTCGTAGAACCCTTGTGCCGACAGCTGTTCGCTGATACGAGTCTGCAAGCGTTGCGGATCAGGCTTGATGCCGTAGCTGAGGTTGGTGTTCAGCTTGTCGGGGAACTCAATATTGTTATAGCCGTAGATACGCAGTATATCTTCTACCACGTCGCACTCGCGCTGTACATCCACGCGGTAACGCGGTACACCGAGCTGCCATGAATCGCCAAGCTTGGCGATTACCTCTATCTCCAGAGCGCGGAGGATGGTTTCTATGGTTTCCGCGCCAAGCTCTTTGCCGATGAGTTGGTGGCAGCGATCCAAACTGAATGACACATGGAAAGGCTCCATGAACAGCGCTTCGCTGATAGCCTTGTTCTCACCATTCTGCACATCTATCGGTTGGCAGATCCTGCCGCCTGCAATCTCGCGTACGAGAGTCGCGCAGCGACGCAGTACATGCAGGGTGTTGTTAGGATCACAGCCGCGCTCGTAGCGGAACGAGGCATCGGTCTGCAACTGATGACGACGGGCAGTCTTGCGGATACCTACGGGATGGAAATACGCACTCTCAATGAAGATATTGGTAGTCTGTTCCGTTACACCCGAGTCCAATCCGCCGAATACGCCTGCCAGGCACATCGGGTGCTCGGCATTGCTGATGGTCAGGTCGGCAGCACTGAGTTTGCGCTCGATACCATCCAGCGTGACGAACGGAGTGCCTTCCGCGCAGTTCTTGACGATGATATGATTGCCCGTTATCTTGTCGGCATCGAAAGCATGCAATGCCTGCCCGTACTCGTGTAGTACGAAATTCGTGATATCCACGATGTTGTTAATCGGACGCAGACCGATGGTTGTCAGCGCTTTCTTGAGCCAGTCGGGACTCTCCTGAACATGCACGCCCTTGACCATCACGCCGCTATAGCGCGGGCAAGCATCAGCGTTCTCCACACTGACGAGGATAGGACTATCCTGCTCATCGATGCTGAAACCGCTTTCGTCGGGACGAGTGAGTGTCACGTCTTTCTGCCCGTGTGCCTGATAGTAAGCATACAAGTCGCGTGCTACGCCGTAATGAGAGATAGCATCCGAACGGTTGGGGGTTATATCCACTTCGATAAGTGTATCGTTCTCCAGATGGAAGTATTCGCTTGCCGGCAGCCCCACTGGCGTATCTTCCGGCAACACCATGATACCTGCATGGTCGGTGCCCACGCCAATCTCATCCTCAGCGCAGATCATACCCAAGGACTCCTCACCGCGAATCTTGCCACGCTTGATGGTGAACGACTCGTCACCGCTGTAAAGCACGGTCCCGATAGTAGCCACGATCACTTTTTGCCCGGCAGCTACGTTCGGTGCACCGCACACGATCTGTACCGGATTGCCATCGCCCAGATCAACGGTCGTGATATGCAGGTGGTCGGAGTTCGGGTGCTCAACGCAGGTCAGCACATGACCTACTACCAGTCCCTTCAATCCGCCACGGATAGATTGTACCTGTTCTACTGTTCCTACCTCCAAACCGATGGAAGTGAGGATGGTTGCTACCTTTTCGGCATCATCCGGCAGCGAGATGTAACGCTTAAGCCAATTGTAAGAAATATTCATATCATTTTTTATTTTTAGTCGAAAGATTAAAGACCGTTTCACTCAGAGAGGAAAGCCTGTTATGTTATAGTTGTCTGAGCACACTCTGTTCATGGATTATATCCATGAGTTGCTTGGCAGCTTGTGGGTTAATACCGTGTTCCTCAGCCCATTGCATGCGCCGGGTGAGCAGCTCGTTGTATCGCTCGTTTTGCAGCACAGGCATGTTGTGTGCCCGCTTGTAGTCGCCGATGCGTCGGGCTATGTCCAGTCGCTTGCGCAGCAATGCCCATAGTTCGTCGTCGGTCTCGTCAATCTGTTGCCGCAAGGCTGACAGTTCGTTTTGTTGTTGCGTCGGAGCGTTGACAGTAATCCTTGCCATACGTTGCAGGAGCGTGTGCAGGGCTTCGGGGGTGAGTTGTTGCTTTGCATCGCTCAGTGCTTTCTGCGGTTCGGGATGTACCTCAATCATTAATCCGTCCATCCCCATGCGTAGCGATTGCTCGGCTATAGTGCCAACATGCTCCGCATCACCGGCTATATGACTTGCATCGGTTAGCAGAGGAATAGCCGGATAGCGCCGCTTGAACTCAATAGCTACCGACCACATCGGCGCATTGCGGTAGATGCTTGTGGTATTATCGCCTAAAGCAAATCCTCGATGTATGGCACATATATGTTCATAGCCGGCAGCTTGCAGTCGTTCTACAGCCCCGCACCATAGTTCGATGTCCGGGGAGATAGGATTCTTTATATACCATACAACACCCTGCTTGTCTGCCAATGGCGTGTTAGCCAACGCTTCAACCATGAACGGATTGGATGTGGTGCGTGCGCCTATCCATAAATGCCGTATTCCCGCCTTGTAAGCAGCCAGCAGATGTTCGGGCTGTGCTACCTCTGTGGCAGATGGGATCCCCAATTGGTTGGCTGCATCTTGCAGCCATGATAAACCTTCAGCACCTACGCCCTGAAACGTTGCAGGACTGCTGCGAGGCTTCCATAAGCCTGCACGTAGCACGATGTCAAAACCTTGCGCCGACGAATCGTGTAACACGGGCTTCAAGGCTTGTGTTACTGCTGACATCTGTGCAGCGTTTTCAGCTGCGCAAGGACCTACTATAAGCGTTTTCTTGTTCATTCGTCTGCTGTTTGTTCATCCATCCGTTGCAAGAATGGTATCGTTACATCCAGGGTTTCAACCGGTGGCAGCCGGTAATCATCCAGAGGATAGCCTTTTTGTACGCTGACCATCACGCGTTTACAGGTAAACAGATCAAAGTGCTTCTTGCGATCTTCCAATAAAGCTTTTTGCGTAGCAGATTTATCTTCATACAAAGCATGCTCGGCTTCCAACCGTTTCATCACGCGCGGATATAACTTGTTGAATCGCTGCGGGTGATGTGTGTACCATACGAGCGATGAGTCGAACTGCGCTTGTGTCACCCCGTGCTTGGCAAGTACAGCATCGTAGTAAGCAGCTTCGTCCACATCCTTATAATTATGCCCCTTGACCTGCAGCATACCATCCATCCTGTGCAGATCGGTCAGTACTGCCACCATCTGCCGCGATGAAAGCACATCTTTGCCACCACACGAATACAACATTCCGCTCATCAGCATAATGCCGATGTACAACCCTATACGTGTGTGTGCGCGTGCGTTCATTATATAAATCTTATAGCAGTTGTTCCAACTCTTCCAGTTTGCGTCGGATGCGTTGCAAGCGTTCAACAGCTTCGCTGCGTACATCCGAGCGCCGCTCACCGACTTGCAACTCGTTCCTGATAGCCTCGATGCGCGTGATCTTCATCTCATCGCGAATGAACTTGATACGCTTGATAAGTTCGATGTCATTAGCGGTGTAGTAGCGGTTGCCATGTTTGTCCTTGCGCGGCGACAGTTGCTCGAACTGTGCTTCCCAATACCGTAAGGTCGGGGCTTCAAGACCGGTGGCCTCGATCGTCTCACGCATGGAAAAATAGGTTCGTTCTACCATCTTTCTAAACTCTAAACACTCAACTATCAACTCCAATCATCATGGGCTGACGCGCAGGTTCTTGCCCGTATAAATGTTCGTACTTGTCAAGCCGTTCCATTTCTGCAGTTGACTGATTGTGACATGGAACTTCTTGGCTATGCTGCCCAAGGTGTCGCCTTGGCGAATCTTGTAGTACATCTTGCCATTAACCATATATCCGCCTGCGATGCTCGTGTGTTGCGCCATGTCAATCTCCGTACGTCGGTCGTGGATGAGTTGTTTGGCGTTGTAGGCGAGGATAGTGTCCTGCTGCGACAGGAAGGTTATTGTGCGGTCAACGGGCAAGCACAAGCTGTATGCTTTATTACCCGGCAATATATCCCGTGTGTATTGTGGATTGAGGTATCGCAAGTCTTCGATAGGTATATCCAGCACGTCGGCAACCTGCTTGAGGTGCATACGTTCGCTGATTACTATCGTATCTGTCAACATTCTGTTCGTTTGAATGGTATCCGGACATATACCATGCTCGTTGGCATAGTTGAATACGTAGTTCGAAGCGATGAACAGCGGTACATACATGCGCGTCTCGTGAGGCAAGTAGGGATAGATGCTCCAGAAGTCGCGTTTGCCTCCGGCATATTGGATGGCTTTGCTCACGTTTCTTGGTCCGCAGTTATATGCAGCGATGGCCAAGTTCCAATCCCCGAAGATGTTGTACAGCGCTTGCAGAAACAGGCATGCAGCCTCGGTTGATTTGTAAACGTCATAGCGCTCATCCACCAGCGAGTTCACTTCCAGCCCGTAGCGTTTTGCTGTTGCCGGCATGAATTGCCATAAGCCTGCTGCCCCGGCACGTGAACGGGCTGTCGGCTTCAATGCAGACTCAATAACCGCTACATATTTGAGTTCGTAGGGTAAGTTATGCCTGCCGAGCGCCTCCTCGAAGATGGGGAAGAAGTGTTCCGACATACGCATGATGCGAGCCGTGTGACGCGGACTCAACTTGATGTAGCGTTGTATATAGCGCTTGGCTATGGGGTTATATGGTAGTTCTACGATGCAGGGCAATGCTTGTAGCCGCTGCTTGTAGATGCTGTCAGCCAGGGCTGTTGTATCAAGCACCCCGAAGCAACTTGACGTATCCAATCCTGCCCACATCCACTCAAACAGCCTCTGTTCTATCGAGTCAAGCGGCTCTTCGGCGGCAGGCGCTTGTGCGGCAAGACTATCGGCATACGCAGTAGCATCATCTGCGAGCGCAGTCACGCTATCCGCCACAAGCACGGGAATGCTGTCTTCTGCCCGCGTCAGCGGCATCAGCAACAACAGGATAACTATGTATATTATTTTTCTCATTTCTTTTTTTCGTCTTTTCGGGCAGTGGTTTAGAACTGTATAGCCAGATGTACTTCCCCGTTCGGATGGTGATGTATAGGGTCGATGTATAATGAGGGCTCAACTTGCATCGACAAGTCAGGACTGATGTCGAAGTCAAACAACTGTGCATCGACATAGGCATCTACCAGCGACAAGGCATACACGGCTATTGTCACCACTATCGACAAGTCACGATAACGACGGTAGGTGTTTTGCCAGTTCTCGAGCTTACTCAGGTATGTTGATTGCCCGCCCATTCGCGTTATGTTGTACCCGTCGGGCAAGATGGCGTTGTACGATTTGGTCATATCCGTCTCGTCTACTCCGTCCTCGCTATTGTAGTCGGTGTACATGTCGATATATGCCCGTTTGTACTCGTTGTAGGTGTTCTGGTTCGTCATAATAGCGTAACCGCATCCCATGAGTGCTCCATATACGATGGGTACTTTCCACCACGAGCGGTTGTACATCTGTCCCAGACCCGGGCAGATAGCTCCCAGCCATACAGCCCTCAAGGCGTTAGGTCGCCATTCAACAGCAGGCAAGGTATCTACGGGTATCTCCGATGCGTCAATCAGTTGTGAAGAGTCCTTGCGAAACGCAAAGTTATCCTGCTCATCAGCCCATATAGCATGAGGCATAACGAGTATAAGCAATAACAATATGACTCTTGTCGCTCGCACGTTTAGCGCAATTGGTCAATGATGGTGTTCAGTTCCTCTTCGTCCTTGAAGGCGATGGTTATCTTGCCGTCTGTAACTTTCACGCTATGATGCAAGCGCTGCTCCAGCCACATCTGTTGGGCCGGATAAGCCGAGCGGGCATTCTTTCTTGGTGCACGCGGTGCGGAGGCTTGTTGTTGTCCTACGCTTACCAGCTCCTCTACGCGGCGCACACTCAGCCCTTCTGCAAGTATCCTGCGGTACAGCGAGAGTTGTTGCTCCGGCGACGAACTGCCCAGTATGGCGCGGGCGTGACCCATATCCAGTTTCCGCTCCTTGATACCCATCTGCACTTCGGCGGGTAACTTCAGCAGACGAAGATAGTTGGCAACAGTAGCACGTTTCTTGCCCACACGTTCGGCCATCTGCTCTTGTGTTAACTCATAATCATCCATCAAGCGTTGGTAAGCCAGGGCAATCTCGATAGCATCCAGATTCTCGCGTTGGATGTTCTCGATCAGTGCCCACTCCATGACTTGTTCGTCTTTTGCTGTGCGCACATAAGCCGGTATATCGTATAGCCCGGCCATCTTTGCGGCACGGAAACGACGTTCGCCGGCAATGATCATATACGTACCGTCGGCGTTTTGCTTGAGCGTGATAGGCGATATGACGCCATGTTCACGGATAGAGTCCGAGAGTTCCTGCAGCGCCTCTTCGTCGAATGTGCGGCGAGGCTGGTTGGGGTTAGCTACTATATCGCTTAACGGAATCTCAGATATCCGGCTCGCTTTGCTTGTGTTGACGTGCGAGGTATCAATCAGGGCATCCAAGCCCCTGCCTAATCCTGTTGCTTTTTTCATAATCTTTTGTCTTTCAGCTTTCGACTTTTGACTTTCTACTATCTCTCCATTACTTCTTTTGCTAAAGCCCTGTAAGCAATGGCGCCTTTGGAGTTCGGCTCATAATCCAGAATGGTTTGTCCGTGACTGGGCGCTTCTGACAGACGCACATTACGCGCAATAACGGTTTGGAATACCAAATCACCGAAGTGTCTGCGCACTTCGTCAAGCACTTGATTGCTTAACCTTAGGCGGTTGTCGTACATGGTCAGTACAAAGCCCATAATATTCAATCCCGGATTCAGTTGCGACTTGATGATCTTGATTGTATTCAGCAGTTTGGCTATACCCTCCAAGGCAAAGAATTCGCATTGTACGGGAATAATGACACTGTCGGCAACAGTTAATGCATTCACCGTGATCAGTCCTAACGATGGCGAACAGTCAATAAGTATATAGTCATATTCGCTGCGAACAGGTTGCAGCACACGTTGCAACAGTCGCTCCCGGTCGGGCAGATTAAGCATCTCTATCTCTGCGCCTACCAGATCAATGTGTGAAGGTATGATATGCAGATTCTCCACTTCGGTCTCTATAATAGCCTCTTTGGCAGTTATGCCGTTCACCAGACATTCGTATATAGTAGCTTCCAGTTCGCGGATATCTATGCCCAAACCTGAGGAGGCATTGGCTTGCGGGTCGGCATCCACCAGCAGTACACGTTTGCCGTTGCGAGCCAACGCTGCCGACAGGTTGATGGCTGTGGTTGTCTTGCCCACGCCGCCTTTTTGGTTAGCTAATGCAATGATTCTATTTGCCATATTATTTTGTACTATTTCTATTCAGTAATTTGTTAAATCGCTCCACAATCTGCTCGGCGGTAAAGGCTTTGCATGCAAAGTTACGATACTTGCATCGCTCTGTTCCGTGAATCGAACACGGGCGGCAGGTTACGGGTAGCGACATGATTTGTGTGTTAGCCTTGCCCCATGCGGCAAATCCCATATAGGTGTGTGTGCCGCACCATATACTTAGTGTCGGGCAGTTGACCAAGGCAGCCAAATGCTGGTTGGCGGAATCCATGCAGAGCAGCCCGTCGATATTTCGCATCAGTTCCAACTCTCCGTCCAGAGGCAGTTGGTTGGTAACGCTCTCCACGTTATCCCATAGCGATGCCCACTGGCGAAGCATCTCTGTTTCCACATGACCTGCACCGAACAGGAAGATGCGGGTGTCCGGTTGCTGCGCATAAGCGGCAATCACATCTTTCATCGTCTTGAACGGAAGGACGTTCGACAGGTGCTTGGCAAACGGGGCTATACCTATCCATCTGCCTTTCTTTTCGCCGAACAGCCCTTTTACTTTCGCTGCGGCTTGAGGGTTGACGGGCGTCACGTTGACTGCTCCTGCAGGAACCAGTCCACCGTCGCGGAAGGTGTCGGCGTAGCGCTCTACTTCAGGTTTGAGCGGAGTGGAGTGCTCATAGCCCGAGCGGCTCAAGGCGCGACGTTCGCGTCGTCCGGTATGTATGGTGTTGGTTGGAATCTTATTCCAATGCAGGAAGTACCGTATAAAGCGTGTACGGAAATCGTCTTGTAAATCGAACACCTTGGTAGGATGAAAATCCCTTATCTGCTTGAAGAGCCGGTACAATCCATGTTGGCGTTCTACCTCCGGATCAGCTTCTACAAAGCGAACATTCTTTAGCCCGTAGAACAATGCCTCCAGAGGCTTGAGCGAGATGACGATGAACTCGTCATTCGGATAGGTCTGACTCAGTTGTGTCACGATGGGTACTAACATGGCTACGTTCCCTAACGACGACAATCGAAGGATGACGTACGTGTTCTTTTCGCTTTCCATATTTGTATTGTTTTATTTTTCATATTTATTTTATCTGCCACATATAGGCCAGATTCACACTTGCTGTCAAGGCATTCGATGCTGCAAAGTGTTCGGCTCGCGAGTTGTTGTACAGGCTGCTGAAGCCGTAATGAGCGCGTAGCTCCAATTGGAACACTCCTACATGTCGTGCAATTCCGTATACTCCGAGTCCTCCCGCAACGCCCCATTCAAACGGGTGGTCAATCGGGCGGTATTGGTACACGGAGGTTGTTTGCTTTGTTCCCGACTCTTGCGATAGCAGGCAGTAGGCTATTTCCGGTCCGAGATTAAAGAACCCTTGTACATGTTCACCGCCAAAGTGTATATGTGCCAAGAACGGTACTTGTATGTAATGCAGTGTGCGCGTGTAGTCGTAGCCATCCTTTGCCGAATATTCTCTCCATCCGCGTTGTGCATATCCTGCCTCGATCTGCATGGAGCATACTTTATGGGCAGCATACCGGAAAACCAAGCCGGCATTGAATCCGATGGGCACTTTCGTGAAGTCCGACATGCCGCTTACCTTTGGCGTAAAGAACACCGTGGAAGCTGTTGCTCCTCCGAATGCACCAACGAACATCTCATGTTCCTTCAAGCGCGGTTGAGCTACTGCTGTACCGGCCGCAAGCAGAAGCAACACGAGCAGTTTAATGCCTCTCAACGGTAATATATGTATTCTCGTATCCGCCATTTTCTATGGGTGTGAATCGTATAGAGGATTGTATTCCCTCGTACGGTGTATCAGTTGCTTGGAGAACGGAGTCACGGAAGGCCTGTAGCACAAACCGTGTCAGATCATATCCCAAGAGGTCGAAGCGCGGTAATGTGGATGCCGGCTGATGAGCGAAGTATTGTGCAAAATCTTGCTCATAGCGTGCATAATCCTCTCCTGCGGGGCTGCGGAACACTGTGGTGAACAATTGCGGAAGAGTGATGCGCTCGCTCTGCCAGGAATAGTCGCCCAGCAGGGTCAGACGTTTGCCATGCTTCCCGGATAGTAAGTACGGCATCAGCAATTGTACGTTCGAGTAGCGCTCGGAGTGGAAGAGTAGGATGTTCTCCACGCTGTCTTTCAGTGCCAAACCTACCGAGTCGGCAAGGATCTGACGGATCGTAGTGTGTGTTACGGGCAAACGACGTGCCGCTATACTGTCGCGAAGCAGACGAATACTCTCCGCATAATCCATCCTGTTGGCATATGCATCCACCAATACGATGTTGATTGTACTGCGCAAGGTATCCAGATGTTCCATTAATGCGTGTGCATGCATAGCGCTCGAGGGGTTGAACTTCATCAGGTAGGGGTTGGACTTAACCTCGCGCACATAAGGCAGGAAGGGGATAATAACAGAAATCCTGTGCTCCTGAGCATATCCGGATAGTGCTTCCACCTGCTTGCCAAAAGCCGGTCCAACGATCACATCTGTCGATGCTAATCTGTTCGAATCCATCAGTTGGCATATTACCCCGCCATCCTTGCCGGTGTCGTAGGTCTGTACCTCGTAGTAGGTTGCATGTTGCTCACCCAAGCTGTCGGTATATACGGCATTGTGATGCTTCAGTGCCAGCAATGCACCGCAATAGAAGTCGTAAAAGCGGTCGATACTGGGACTGCGTTGCACGATATCGGCTTGTAGCGGCAGCAGGAACGTCAGCCGAACGGTGTCGGTATAGGCGATCGTATCTGCCGAAATGGGTGTCATATCCAGACTGTCGGTTGCGGGCAAACTGTCGGCGAGAGTTATGATGGTCGACGGCTGCGGCATCTCGTTTTGCGGACGAGCAAGTGAGTCTGTTTGCGCAGGCAGTTCAGGCAATTGTACTACCTCGCGGCGGAAGGACTCCATCAACTTGTTAGCCTTTTCTGCTTTTTCTGCCTTTCCTGTCTTTTCAGCTTTTTCCTCTTTCTCTACTTTCTGCGCCGGAAAATTGGTAGGGATTAGGATCACCTCATCGTAGTGAAGACCCCGGCTGCGAAGTTCGGGGTTAGCCTCGAGGATAGATTCCTGAGTAACGCCGAAGTTCTTGCTTATGCGGTACAAGCCTATACTCTTCTCCACGGTATAGCGGTAGTACACCTTACCGTCAATCGTGTCGGTAGGATAAGGCAAAATTTCTTGCGCTTGTACGGCTATAGCCGCAAGCAGCAATCCATATAGTAGTATTCGCTTCATGACAATATATATCTTTTTCTTCGAATAATCCAAACTGTCATCGCCAGCAGACAGATGAGCAAGATCGGTGTTGCGACGCTTACCGATTGTATCAATGTCCGGCTTTGATGTGCGCGTGTGTCATTCAGTAGTCGCAGGGCGATTGTTTTCTCGCGCAGAGCAATCAATCCGTTATCGTCTGCCAAGTCCAGTATGGCGTTCACTACGAAATCGCGGTTGCCGAACTGTATGCCCGTGTAGCGGTCATAGCCTACAGGTAGCGGAGAGCCTTGTTGCCAATGGTTCTGCAGTATACTGCCCGAGGCAACCACCAATTGGCGGGTCTTGACGGATCGGTCTCTTCTGTCATTGTCCGTCAGCCCTTCCGGAATCATCCTGTGACTGAATACCGATGTAAACTCCCCTTCCATCCTCACAGCTACAGGCAGATATGCTGACTGGAACAGTTGAGGATCTACGCGCAGGTTGCTCAGATCAATCTCCGCCGGTGCATACGTCTGACGCGAGGCGGTTGAGGTGGCCAATAGCACTTCTTTCTGCACCTCCGCCGAACTTCCTACGGTATCCACTGTCGAGGCAAAGACGCTGCTTACCTGCATCACATCCTTCGTTACGGGCGAACTGACCGATGTGAGCAGTAGCGGAGCGAATGTCCACGGCATAGGCTGGTAGTTAGGCTGACCGGCTTCGCCGGATACATCCACCGGGATAGTCAGGCACTGCAAATCTTGTACCAGCACCGGGTTGATCCTCACGCCGTAGCGGAACAGCATATCCGTCAGATTCAAGTCCAGCGCAATCACGGGTGTCAATCCTGACTCCGACAGCATATCCTCGCTCAGCCGTACGCCATCCACCGCCCAGAGTATTCTGCCGCCATGCATCACGTATTGATCGAGTATGTACTTGTCTTGTTCGCTGAGCGGTTGCTGCGGTGCGGCGATGATGACCACCTTGTACGGTTGCACCGCCTGCACATCGCCCGTCAAGGCTCCTCTGTCTACATCGAAATAGCGACTCAGCTGTCGGCTTACGTCATACACATCCGTCTCATCCAGCTCGCCGTGACCTTCCAGAAACGCGATACGTTCTATCTGCTCCCGACTGATGCTGTGTATGGCTTCCGCGAACGCATACTCCAGACTCTCGATGCTCTTGTTGAGGTTCTGTTCTCCGCTTAGCGCACGGTTGTTCTTGAGCAGTGGCACTACGGTCTGCCTGTTGCGGTAGTGGATGCGTGCGTATGGGTAAATAGTCGTCTGTGCAGTCTTTCCGTTTTGTTCGCGTTCGTGAATAACGGTCGGTTGCAAGCCTTCCGTACTCCCTTCGTGCGGAGCAACCAATAGCACCTTGCCGTAACGGCTCATCTCATCCACCAGTTCCGTGCTTGCCCGGCGTAAGCGGCGAAATCCGCTGTTCAAGTCACCTTCCAACAGCAGTTCGATCTCCACCGGTTCATCCAGATCGTGCAACAGGGTCTTGGTGGCTGCGCCCAGACTGTAACGTTTGTCCTCGGTCAAGTCCCAGCGCAACGGATACAAGTAGGCCGCTATTCCGAATAGCACCATCACACTTATACCTGCTATGTATCCGACGCGTCTGTTCATCGTTTTCAGGATATATTACTCTTTCGGCAGCACTTCCCGGTAGATCACTACCGGATATTTGGCTTTCAGCTCCTCAATCCACTTGGCATCCAGGTATTCCTGATAGTCGTTGGTTACCTTGTTGCGGTCGTCTGTATAGGATTCAGCTGCTTTCAGCACCTTGCCGTTCACAAATACGTAGGGGAACTTCTCATCCTCCTTGTACTCGGCTTTCTTGTCCTTGAAGCCGAACTTGTCAATAGCAGCGTTTCTGCCTTTGATCCATAATCCTTGTTCCATGCGAACGTAGGTCACGCTATCCGTGTTCAGACGTTTGATGTAACTGCTGATCGAATCTTTCTGGGCTTGCTTGATGATGCTTTGCGCAGCTTTCAGGGTGTTCTTGTCCTTGCAATATACAACCACACCCTTGAAGCGAGGTTCATCCCAAGTATAGTCCTTCTTGTGCTCTGCGAAATATGTCTCCAAGCCAGCTGTATCCTTTGCAGCTTTGTCCCATACTTCCTCCAGCGATACGTCGAACAGCAGTATACCGTCGTGGTACTCCTGAACCAGACGAGCCAACTCCGGATATTTCTCCTCCAGATGGGCATCGGCATATTCCAGTACCTCAGCTTCCGTCAGGCTGTCGGGCAGGTTGTACTCGGCGATGGTCTTCTTTACGAAACTCTCCTTTACTTCGCGGATGCGCTCGTCGCGTTGTACGCGTTTTTTCAGTTCCTCTTTTTTCTCTTCGTAAGGCAGAGTGCCGCGTTTGCCGTCCAACTTGGCAATGTGCCAACCGAAACGTGACTGGAACGGTTTGGTAATGTCGCCTACATTCTGCATCCCGAACACTGCGTCCTCAAACGGCTTAACCATCGCACCGTGACCGAACCAGCCCAGACTGCCGCCGCGCATAGCCGAACCCTTGTCATCCGACAATTCGCGTGCCAGCTCATCGAACTTGGCATCAGGTTGCATTACCAGCTCATAGATAGAGTCAATCAGTACCTTGGCGCGCTCTGCAGCCAGACTGTCGCCGCGGGGAGTAGCCTTCATGATATGCGAAGCCTGTACCTCCTCATGTTCGCGCTCTTCTTCCACCAAGGCAATATGATAGCCGTAAGGGCTGCGGAATACTTCGGTTACTTCGCCTACAGGGGTCGTATATACGGCTTTCTCGAACGGATAAACGAAGCGGAAAGGACTGATCCAGCCCAGTTCGCCTTCGGTCTCTTTCACACTCGGATCGGTCGAAACCTCCATAGCCACTTTCTTGAAATCTTCCTTGGGCAGATAAGTCGTCTTCTGCTTCTTGCCCTTGCCGGTCACTACCTTCTTGCCCGTTGTCACGCGCTCGCGCACATCGTTGATAAGCGCGAGAGCATTCGCATCCGTTGCCGAATCGGAACTTATCGGGCACTCAATAGCGATATGTGCAACACGACGATCCTTGCATGACCATTGATAGGTGCGGAGCAACAACTCTTCCATGGCATCATTGTCCGTCATGTATTTCGGAGTGGCTTGAGCGCGGTAACCTTTCAGCTCCTTGAGGAAAGCCTCGGTCGTATCTATACCGCGATGCTCGGCTTCGGTCACTTTCAGCTTGAAGTTAACGAACAAGTCCAGATACTCCTCCATGGATTTCTGACTGCCGGCGGCTTCCTGGCTGTTCTTTTGATAAATGTACTCAAATTCCGACAGCATGACAGGTTTGCCGTCGATGGTCATCAGTACTTTGTCTTCCTGTGCCGATGCACTCATCATGCACAGGGCTGCTAATACGCAAAAAATAGTCTTTTTCATATCTCTTTTTTTAGTTTTTTTCAAAAAAGTACATAATACGCCACAAATTTACAAAAAAATTTTGATATTTGCAAAAAAAAGTGTATCTTTGTAGCAAATTTTAACAAACAGGCAGTTTTTTGTGAACTTTATGGTACTTTCTGACAAGATTTCGTCACTTCAACTCGATTTTGCGAGTCGTTGCATCTGCGATGCACAGAGCATAGCAATCATCACTCATCAGAACCCTGACGGCGATGCGTTGGGTAGTAGTTTGGGTATGCGTTTTTTCCTGCTGTCACTCGGTAAATCGAATGTTGCAAATATCGTGCCGACCTCATTCCCCGACTTTCTGGCTTGGATGCCGGGAGTGGATTCGGTCATAACGGCGGAGCAGCAACCTGAGTTGGCAACCCAAACGCTCCGTGATGCCGATCTGGTCATCTGTACCGACCTGGCAGAAGCGACACGTGTGGCATCGATGAGCAGTGTTCTGGCTGAGCGGTTTGAGCGCGCGCAGCAAGAGGAACATAAATATTCGCTGCTGATCATCGATCACCACTTGTCGTCGGTATATACCTCTTGTCCGCATCAGATTGCTTATCCCGACAGTGCTTCGGCAAGCGAACTTGTCTTCCGCTTGGCTTATCAATCCGGTAAGCTGTCCTTGAATGAAGATTTTGCCACCTGCATCTATACGGGCATGATGACCGACACCGGCAACTTCTCCTACAACTCCTGCCAACCCGAGATGTATTCCATCGTAGCTATGCTCCTGACTACAGGTATCAACAAGGATGCTATTTATGACAAGGTGTTCAATGCATATGGCGTTGATCGCGTGCGGCTTATGGGTTACTGTCTGTATCATAAGATGCGCATATTCCCGGAGTACCACACGGCTCTGATCACCCTCAATCGTCGGGAGATTTATCGCTTCAATGCCAAATCCGGAGATATGGAAGGTATTGTTAATCTGCCGCTGCAAATCAAGGATATCTATTATTCGGTGTTTATGCGCGAGGACAAAGTGCCGCCGCATCAGAAACAGGAAGCCGGCTCTTCCACCATCAAAGCCAAGATATCGTTCCGCAGTCAGGGTGACCGACCGGTGAACATCATGGCAAGGGAGGTATTCAACGGAGGCGGACATATGAACGCTTCAGGAGGAGAGTTCTTTGGCAAAGTGGATCAGGCGGCAGAAAAGTTTGCTCAGGTTATGCCCAAATATTTCCTTACAGAGTAGGGATTTTGGGCATATTTTGATTAAAAGTGATATTTTTTTTATTTTTTTAGCATTTTTTTTGCCTCAACTCTTGCAAATATCATTTTTTTTTTGTAACTTTGTACCGAATTTGATGTAGTGGCTATTTGCCACCCTTTCAAAGGGCATTTTTGGTACAATTAAATCAAATGAGGGGACACAAAATTAACAACCAAATAAATTTAATTTAAATCTATGACAAAAGTAGCTATTAACGGCTTTGGCCGTATTGGTCGTCTGGCTTTCCGCCAAATGTTTGAAGCTGAGGGTTACGAAGTTGTTGCTATCAACGACTTGACCAGCCCGAAGATGTTGGCTCACCTCCTGAAGTACGACACCGCTCAAGGTGGCTTCGCAGGTAAGTTCGGTGAAGGTAAGCACTCTGTAGCTTACAAGGACGCTCAACTTGCTGAGGACGGCAAGACTGTTCTCGTTCCCGGTTCGATCATCGTGGACGGCAAGGAAATCACTATCTACGCTATGCCGAACGCAGCTGAGCTGCCTTGGGGCAAGCTTGGTATCGATGTTGTTCTCGAGTGCACCGGTTTCTATACCAGCAAAGCAAAAGCTGAGGCTCATATCCAGGCAGGTGCAAAGAAAGTTGTTATCTCCGCTCCGGCAGGTAACGATCTTCCGACCATCGTTTACAACGTTAACCACAAGACTCTGACTCCGGCTGATAAGGTTATCTCCGCTGCTTCTTGCACCACCAACTGCCTCGCTCCGATGGCAGCTGCTCTGCACAAATACGCTCCGATCCAGAGCGGTATCATGAGCACGATCCACGCTTACACCGGCGACCAGATGATTCTTGATGGCCCGCAACGTAAGGGTGATCTCCGTCGTAGCCGTGCAGGTGCTCAGAACATCGTTCCGAACAGCACCGGTGCTGCCAAGGCAATCGGCCTCGTTATTCCTGAACTGAACGGTAAGCTCATCGGTAGCGCACAACGCGTACCGACCCCGACCGGCTCGACCACTATCCTGGTTGCTGTTGTTAAGGGTAAAGACATCACCAAAGAGGGTATCAACGCTGCTATGAAGGCTGCTCAGACCGAGAGCTTCGGCTACACCGAGGATGAGATCGTATCGAGCGACGTTATCGGTATGCGTTTCGGCTCGTTGTTCGACGCAACTCAGACCATGGTTGCCAAGATCGACGAGGAGACCTATCAGGTACAGGTTGTTAGCTGGTACGACAACGAGAACAGCTACACCAGCCAGATGGTTCGCACCATTAAGTACTTGGCTGAGCTTAAGTAATTCTAAGCCCGCAAGCCGTCAGCCAATTTGGCTGACCAACGTAAGAGCCGCCTTGTTGGGCGGCTCTTATGGTGTATGGATGAATTTGCTCTAAGCTAATGAGGAATAATTTAGCTATTTATCTTCTGCTCCGTTAGCGTATTGATGGTGTTTATCAACATCTCTGTAGGCTCAATTAGGGGTAATACATCGTCCTCCCGCAGATTGTACGTATCATCGTAATCTCCAGTCATTCGCAGAGAGAAGAGTTTTTGGTACAAATCATTCATTTCGAGAGAAACGATGCCCGTCTTAATAAATTTCAAGCCGAAAACACCTTTTACACCAGAATGAGTTTGCGCTGCATCTCCATTGGCTATCAAAAGTGCCGATACGGAATAGTACGCAGCATAATACAATCTATTGGCAGCCGAAGCCCAATACTGTAATCCTGCTGTACCCTTTGCTTCATGTAGCGTCTGCAATGACTTTTCAAGCCTAAGTTGCACTACGGCGTTTCTTTCTTCGTAATTCAGACTCATATTCGGTTATGCGTTACAAAACGACTCCGTCATGCATTACATTTTTATAGAATGGAGTAAAGCTTCGTTTTTCCCATTCGTTTTTTCTGTAAACAATCGGGTTAATCTCTTGTTCAGTTTCCAATCCCAAATGCCACAGTTGCTCATGCAGGTCCCATCTCCCTACTTTAGAATCATCATCCACAATCACCACAACGTCCCAATCTGAATCAGGACGGGCGTTACCGCGAGCGCGCGAGCCAAAGAGAATTACCTTGGCTGTTGGCTCACTTTGGTGCACTGTGGCACTGATCATATGAGGCAATTTAGGCGCAGTCATTGGCTGAAGTCATCTGTTATAACCTATCGTTCCGTTACAATGAAGCGGTTTAGCGTGCTATGGTTACGATGAACTTGCGGATGTTCGCACCCGAACCGACTTGTACGGTGTACGTGCCATTGGGGTACTCAACCTCATTCGACATATTTATCGTAGTCTCAGCAGCATACTCGTACTCATGAACAGCCGATGTACTGTTGTTGGTGATGATCACCTTTCCGAAATACGGATTGTTCTTGATCTGCAATTCTGTTCCTGTGAAGCAGGTCTCCAGATTACCACCTACAATAGTTTTGTTGATTACAAAACGATTCTCGATGGTCGAACTTGCAGCCGCTGTAAAGTGGTATTCATCTCCACTAGCGAGTGTTACAACTTTTGATTCTACCAAGTCGTACAACTTAATCGTACCCGTGACACTTGCGAATGACATGGTGTACTCCGTATCCGTGCCGGTCTTGATGCCTATAGGATTGTCAGTCAGACTATTGGTCATAGATGTGGCAAATCTATATGCTCCACTACCGCAAACTGCGTAAATACTCGGAATGTTTGCGAGGACTTGATAAACATCATAACCGTTCTCATAACCATCTGTAAAGCCGTCTGTAGTACTTTCTACAAGGGTAAGCACATCATAACTTCCGGATACATCACCCGTCATGGTGATGACAGCCGTTGCGGTTGGGGTGATTGCTGCCATGCTCATTGACAGAGCGATAGCTGCGAGAGATAAAAATATCTTTTTCATTGTTCGTTATTTTTTCGAATTAATAGAACGTAAAACGTTGCGGTGCGGGGTCAGGATCCTCAGGATTATGCCAACCGCCCTTGGAAACGCATATAGTTTGATTAATAATTATATCGGTTACTACGATATGTGGTGTATTATATATTTTTTTCATGAAATCGAATTATTTTATGATGCTGGAAGTTTTACTGCCTACCTTTACAATATATGCGCCATTCTGCAATGTATTCAAACTAATTGTTTGCAATGCTTCATGAGAAGCAGGTACGTTCATTACTTGTTGTCCGTTGACAGAGTAGAGCAAGATGTTATCGCTAATATTATCTGCTACATATAGCATATCGTTATGTGACCATATGGCAATATCCTGATATGCATCTGTAATTTCAGTGGTAACTTGTGGTGCAGCTACTATACGGAAACGGTAATCATTCTCACCGGCTGTTGCAGTAAATGTATATTCGCTGCCGGTTGTTATCGTAATTTGATTGTGCGTAAGCATATCTTCGAGTATGTACTCTTCTCCTGTAGCCCCTTCGATGCGAAGCGTATAAGTGCCATCAGTTGCCGAGGAGAATCCGAGACGAGCTCCATTCATGTTATCTGTAGCCAATACGCCGTATTTGTTCTCTTCGCAAGTTGCGTATATGTTAAACGAAGAGTTATTCATGAATTTAAATACATCGTAACCATTATCGTACGAAGCAGAGAATTTATCTGCTTGCATCAATGTCACATCATCGGTATATTCATTACCACTAACAGTCATGCGAACAGCAGTCGTAATGTCGCTTGAACGCTGACGGCGAGGAGCCGGAGTTCCACTACCTATGGCAGGATCATAGATATGATTCTTATAGTTAATGAACTCACCCTCGGCAGAGTTTCCGGTGTGCAGATACAAGATAAATGCTTGCATCGGATAAATTTCAGTCTGTACCGGTGCAGGGAACTGGGATGGCATAGCTTCGTGCAGTTCGTAAGCACCGAGACTTACATCATCCCACCAGTCATCTTCTGCACGATAGATGTGTGCTTCTGCGGACACATTAGCGCCATATGTGTTTATGATATCCTCAAAGAATTCATAGATTGATATCGGTGCAGTATAGGAGTTTGCATAGTAGTTCCATCCTTTTACAAAGCTCAATGTACCATTGGAGTTACCCATCAAGTTTCCGGTAAACTCGTATTCAACACCTACATCTGATGCGTTAGAAGTCATTTCGTAGCATTGGAACGGAGTGTTTTCTGCAGCAGATGCAATATAACTGCCGGAAGACTCTGCTCCTTCGTTCAGCATATTCCAATAACCTCCATCTTCGTCATAGATGTAATTGTAAATCCATGTTTTTAATCCTCCGCCCCATGAGATAGTTGTGCCGCCATCAAATGAAGGAATACCGAAACGTTGCCAGATTCGTTTGCCGTCTTTCTTGCAACCTTTGGAGAAGAAACGGAACGTGGCTTTCGGGTGATCTTCTTTGATAAATTCGGTTTCAGGCGAGAAAAGTAACGAACTCGGCTTCTCTTCTGACGACTCAATGACAAAACTTTCTTCCGTTGCGCCATACACAAGTCCATCTACTACCATCGCAGCTCCCGGCTCAACAACAAGTTTGGCATTCTCACCAAGATGCACAGCACCGGAACCTACCGTAAGCGTAGCACCTTCTGTTACGGTAAGAGTTTTGTTTTCTTCTACGGTAACTTTCTTTACCTCAACAACATCGTTTGCCTCAGTTGCAACAACGTCTGTATTTTCAGTTACCACTACGGCATTATTGGCGGTTGTCTGTTTTACTTCAGGATTATCGCCAACATTGTCTGAAGTGTGATCACTTACTGATGAAGCGCTTGCGCTATTTGTTAGCACAGCTGTTGTGCTTGCAGTATTTTCAATTTCTGCATTAACACCGGTTGCCTCAACAACGCCATAGCCGCCTAATATTTTTGAAGTAGTATAGCCAATTGCACAGTTGGCCATAACATCCTCAGTCCATGTGCCACCGCTTACGAATCCGCCCTTAGCAGCCAATGCTTGCGAAATAAGGATACCTCCTTGGAAGTTACCGCCGGTAACAGCGATGCTGTTCACTTTGGTCGGAGCGTCATATTTATCTACATACTCGTAGATTGCATATGTCTTATTGGCACTTGAAAGCGTAGCATTGCCGGAGATGGAGATTTCCATGTTGCCACCATAACTACCATTGGACTCAATCTGCAGCGTAGCGCCGGAAATGTTCATACCATTTCCATCCGCATCAACGCGCTCAAACTCACTGGTAGCGCCACCGTAAATAACAGCATTATTGGTAACATTCAGTTTACCGGCTTTGATACCAATACCGTAAGCGTCATTACCGTTTACCGTACCGCTGATATGCCAAATACCATAACCGGCTGCATAAATACCTGCATGATCAGCATTGAGTGTACCGGTGATGTTGAAGATAGGAGCGTGCTCGGAAGCAGTTTTAATTTTACCGTTGATGTAAGCACCACCTACATTCGAATTAACGGTACCTGCGAGATCTACGCGTACGCCATATGCTTTGTTCGATGCATTTTCAGCAACCCAAATTGCATAGTTCTCAAAGGAAGCATCATATGTTACGATTACACCTGCAGCAATCTCTAAAACGCTGTAGTCTACTGCTGAAGCATCACTTGAACCGAGGATGTAGAACGGAGCCGTAGTAGTAACGGTACCATTACCCAAGAAATGTAACTTACCATTCTCGATTCTATTCATCTCTAGCATTAAACCTGCTTGCTCAATAGTATGACCATTCAGATTTACGTAGCGGTTTTGTCCATTAAGTGCACTCAGGCCAGAAACATATACATTGGTTTGGAGAATTGCAGGATACGTTTCTGATGAAGCATCCAATGCCGTAAAGAAGTCATAATAATTAACTCCGTTTACAGTTGCTACAACCGGTGTACCTGCCTCAGTAATTTTGTAGTGAGCTACTTGGCCACCAGTGGGACCTACATTTGTAGTATTGTCTGCAACTGTACCTGTAATATGAGATGTGTAGTTGTCTTTTATTGCCGGCAGAATAAATCCTTGCTGAATTTCCCACCATGCATTCTCAGCACCTAACTTATTGAGCAAATCATTGTTATCAATATATTGGGTAAGAGCTGCTGTCGTACTTGTTGAGCCAAATACGTACACATGGCATTGTGCCTCGTTATTAAAATCGAATCTATTTAAGTTATAAAGTGAAGTCAACTTAACTGTAGCAGTAGTAGTTCCCTTCAAAACCAGTTTAGTCTTTCCGTTCGTTTCAACACCAATACCTCTTTGAGAAATTTTTGCGTTGCTCTGATTCTTCGTATTGGTAAGCGTTACATTATTCAATGTAAGCTCATGAGTACATGTTCCAGAATTCGGGCTTACTTGAAAACTTGACGAAGCATTACATGTTATGTCACCATTCTCAATAGTCAACTTTTGTGTATATGTACCGGAGGCTGGACTTAGCCAAATGTAATTATTGCCCATTGCCAAAGTGTGGTTATTCAAATCCACTGTAATATCTAGATCGCCTGAGCCGAAACTGAAATAGCGCATGAGGTTAGCATCGCTCAATAACTGAATAGTTTTACTTCCACCACTAAGTCTTGCATCTAAGAACGCAGCATCAAAACTTGCATATTCCTCACTTCCGATTTTAGCTACATGAGTCGGGGTCGAAGCAAAAATTTTCTTACCTAATACTGAACTGCTCATAGCCCATTTTTCTGCTACATGAGCGGGATTTTTATAGGAGGAAACGACAGCCCATGCCGCATCCGTGAATGCTGCTCCAGCCTCGATAGCGATAGTACCATTATTGGTAATAGTAGGCGCTGTAGTCGAAGAATAAAGTGTGTTCGCTCCAAATGTAAATGTACCGTTATTGGTTAAATTCAATTTATAACCTGAGTTGATGATTGAAGTAGTCAATGTATTCTCGTTGGTCATAGGAAAATTACATCCTAATTCAATAGAAGGAATAGAACACGTTCCTTGGATAGTCAGAGACTTGGCGGAACTTACTTGCAACGCAGCTTTTGATCCGGCACCTATCTCTACTTTATCAATTACGTAGTCATAAATCGCACTGCTACTGAATTTAAGAGCATAAGTGGTCGACGCATTGTAAGGTAAAATACGACCATTTGTGATAGTAACTTCTCCAGAGCCTTCCCATCCATTCAGAGTGAATCCATTCACCTTCAAGGTATTTCCATTGAGATCAAGGGTAAAAGCACCATAAACATACCATTGAATCGAATTTGAGGATTCAATAGTACTTGTCAATTTAACCACATCACCAGCGGCTAGAGGGTTAGTATTAAACGTTGGGACAAGTGCTTTCAACTCATCATAAGTAGATACTTCATGAGTTGCACCCCACGCCGTCACGGCGCAAAGCATTGTTGTTAGGGAAACAAGTAAAAACTTTTTCATAAGATTTTATTTTTAAAATATTAATATTCTTGGTTGATTGTTATCGTTTTGTCATTTGTCTTCGTAGTGTCCATAAGCTGCAAGGACAAGAACGACTACTTCAGTATCAAAGATGCGATAGACAAGTCTATGTTTCTTTGTTATTTCTCGACTCCAGCGCCCTTCCGGCTTGCCCTTTAGAGGTTCCGGATGACCTAAACCGGTTTAGGGGTGCTCGCGTAATTCCTCAATAAAACGCTGGGCTTTTAGAAACGCCTTGGGCTCGTCTTTTGCAAGACGGAGTAAGTCCGCTTCGGCTTGTTCTTTGATTTCTATTCTATATGTCATAGCCACGACGTCTTAAATAAGCCGTTAAGTCTTCATCGGGGAGCATGGCGTGAGAAGGTCCTTGTTCTGCACGATCAAGCATAGCAAAATACTCTTCCTTGCTCATGCAGGTCGGATCAGTTGTCAGTTGCTTCACCAAGCGCTGAAGATAATTCGCCACTTTCCTTAGCGCTGATTCGTTCTCTGCTAGCAAATCTAAGTCGCGATGTATATTTGCATTCAACTGTAATGCTGTCATAACTTTGTTATTAAGAATATATTACTCTTTCACCCTCCACTCTTTGATTGTACCTGTTTGGCTGCTGAAGGCTATTCCCACCTTCGTCACCTTCCGCGAATCCGTAAGATAGGGCTTGGCGTACTCCTTTTCCTCTATCTGCTGCAAAGCTGCCTCGGCCGAGCCATCCAGCTTGAACTCAAAGATATACACTCGCTCCGCAGTTTCAACAATCATATCCGCCCTGCCTTGGCTGTTGTGCCGTTCAACTTTTACGCTGTAGGTGCTCATCAGGCTGAATATGAGATAGAGCGTGTACTGGAAGTGGTACTCCTTATCCTTGCGCATCTCATAATCAACACACGACAGATACTGATCAAGCAAATCACGCATCTCATCCAACTGATGAGCCTCCAGGCAATCAACTATCTTCTCTACGATGGATTTGGAATCCGTATTCTGAGTAAGATAACTGTTACTGAGCATCGTGATGAACCCTCGCTTCACTTCCGTGTTCGGGAAGTCGAGATAGTAGCGGTTGGCATCATCGCCCCGTTGAACAACCGATTTGATCGTCAGATACCCGCTCTGATACAGCATTGCCAACGGATCTTCTGCGCTTGCGCGGTAGTCCATGAAGTACGATGACTCATATGCCTGGCTTAACATTGCCGATATGTCAACCTTGTTCCTGCCCAGTAATTTGATCAGGTAGGTCGGCGTGCCGGAAGCAAACCAATAGTCCGATATGATGCCTGTAGCAAAAATGTTCAACAGGCTGAACGGATTGTATATGTCCGTCATATCCTGACTAAAATGGTAACCGTCAAACCGCCGCTTCAGCAAGGCTTTCATTCCCTCGGTTGTACGATTGTTCTTCGCGGCCAATTCAGCGATAGATGAGGCGAATACTGATTCCAACTCCTCTTCCGTTATGCCGCACATAGCTTCATACGCCGGCGCCATACTGATATCCATCGGTTGGTTAAAACCGCTGAACACACTCACTTGCGAGAACTTGGTAACACCCGTCAGCATCACAAATCGCAGATTGGCATCCGCCAGCTTGAATACCGAGTAGAATGCTTTCAGCGTTTCGCGGTTAGCTTGCTCTTGCGGCTCGCCTAACACATCCAACAGCGGCTTGTCGTATTCGTCAATCAGCACCACGCAACGGAGTCCCGTCTGTTTGTGCGCTTGCTGCAACACGTAAGCAAAGCGATCGCCTAAATTCTTGCTTTCCGGAGTGAGCGCATATTGCTTTTCCCATAATGCTACTGCATCACTCAAGCGATTCATCAGAGCTTCCGGAGCCTGAAAATTCGTTCCGTTGAAATCCAGATGAAACACAGGATATTGCTTCCACTCGCTTTCCAGCGACATGATTTTCAGTCCTTCAAATAACTCTTTCTTGCCCGAGAAGTATGCCTCCAATGTGGATAGCATCAGCGATTTGCCAAACCTTCGCGGGCGACAAAGGAAGCAAATATGTTTCTGTGCAAGCTGATAAATCAGGTCGGTCTTATCTACATACACAAAACCTTCTTGACGCATCACCTCAAAACTCTGTACTCCTACAGGGTATTTCAGTGGTACTATGTTGACTTCCTTTGACACTCTATGCTTATGATAATAATTATATGACTGCTATAGTATATATAAAAATTATTTAGCCCGCAAAGTTACAAAAAAAAAATGATAAATGCAAAAAATAGGGACAAATTTTTGATAAAAGTGCTGTTTTTTAAGCCAAAAATGTATTTTTGCCCACTAAATGTGGCTTTTCGGGGGCGGTTATAGGGATTTCGCGGTCAACAACCACAATGGACTCGATTAGCCAAAAATCACCAAAAATTATCCAAAATGATTAAAAAGAACTTTTCCTTCTTCCAGACCAAATCTTCGGCACAATTTTTGTACTATCATTACTTGATCACTACATCATAGTAGATGATTAGTAGGTTATTAGTAGGTAATTAGTAGGTGATTAGTAGGTGATATGTACTTCAAAAGCTTCCCCAATGCCTCCCTATGACTCCGTATAATAGCAATAATAGCACCACAAAATAGGCAAAAATATGGCAAAAGTATCATTTAACATCCCCATCGAGAAGATGACCGGCGCGCTTGACAGCGAGCATAAGTTCATTCAGCGACAGAAACACCTCCACGACACACAAGGATTCGTCACCCACGTCTGCCAGACGGAAGGCTTCATGCGCACTAATCCGCGTGACTATAAGAAAAATCCCCCAAGAGGAGCCGAACTGGCACATCTTCAGCTCTTCGGCAGAGCTGCCAAGCAAACAACAGAACTGCTCAGCGCACTCAAGCCCGATGCTGCTCCCACGGATGAGCAACTCGCTCGCATCAACGACTACCGCACCCGTTTTCAGGCGCAACTCCGAGGCAAAGCCGACCCGCAAGCTCCGCTCGACAAATCCGGTCAACCCAAACGCTACCACCGCTTCGATAACTTCGTCCGTGCCATGATCTTCCAAGCCCTCAAATCCAGATAACCCTTGTAGTGCTTTTGACTTTCGACTTTTGACTTTCGACTATTTTGGGCTAATTTTTGGCAATTTTTGACTAATAAGCTTCATTGTTGAACATTTTTCTCACTTTATGCCCGAATAATTTGCAAATGTCGAATTTTTTTTGTAACTTTGCAAGCGCAATTCGCGCAACCCGTAAAATCCATACCGAACAAAACGCAAAGCACAATGACAAACAAAGAACGATACGCAGCATTCTGCCAGGCACAGCCCGAGATGCCCGTGATGTTGCAACCCTGGTGGTTGGAGGCTGTTTGTGCCGGCAAGCAATGGGATGTGATGCTGTTCACCAAGAGCGATCTGGATGCCGAGTCCACCATGTGGCAACGCATCAAAGCCCGTGCCGGCAAACGTTTTGCCGGCAGTTCTGCCAATGCCGCTAATCCCGAAATCCCCAATGCCGAAGCAGTCAATCCCGAGGAAGAGATCGTGGCGGCTATGCCGTACCTGCTGCGCAAACGGCTGTGGTACAGGTTTGTTATTATGCCGCAGATGACTCCGTTCGGCGGCGTGTGGATGAACGAGGAGCTGTTCGGCGCACCCGAACTGCAAGAGAAACTTGCCAAAGCCGTAGTCCGCAAGCTCCGCGAGATGTATATTGCCTATTATTACCAGCAGTTCCCGGTAGGCAACCCTATGCCGCATTGGCTCGGCGCGCAGGGACTGAAAACCGAGGAACGGGTTACCTATCGCATCAATGAACTGCCGGAGATAGAAGTTGTGGAGGAGGGCTACTCCAAAAACAAGAAACGCCAGCTGCATAAAGCCGAAGGTCTGGAGGTGGATTACGATATGTCCGCCGAGGAATTCTACCGGTTCCACCAGGCGTGTATGAAGGAGCGCGGCAAGAAACTCACTTATTCCCGCGAGTTCCTGTTGGTATTGGAGAAGAAAGCGCGCAGAGCCGAACAATGTGCGATCATTCGGGTGAGAGATCAGAGATCAGAAATCAGAGATCAGAAATCAGAAATCAGAGATCAGACTTTGGCGGCGGCGTTCGTGGTGTGGGATAAGCGGTACTTGTACTATCTGCTTCCCGCTTACCTGCCATCGGCAGCGAAGAGCGGCGCATCGGCACGGCTGGCAGATGAAGCCATTCGTCTGGCGAAAGAGAAAAACTTGCAGTTCGACTTCGAGGGTGGCAACAGCGACGAAGGCATAGCCAACCATTACCGGCAGTTCGGTTCGAAGGCGGTGGCTTATCAGAGCGTTAGCAAGTTGTATCGGCCGTCGTTCCAACTCCTGCTATGGGCAAACAAACTGTGGGTACAACGGTTATTTTAGGTCAACAATTAAAGACTATTACCAACAATTCCAAAGAATTATTTAGCCAACAACAGACAAGAGATGAAAGTACTATTTTTAACACCGTGGTATCCTTCGGATCGGGATAAGATGGAAGGATTGTTTGTGCTCAAGCACGTGGAAGCCGTGCAGGCACAAGGTGTGGACGTACGCGTCATCTATTCGCAAGGCTGGCGCGACATGTGGCAACAATGGCGCGAACTCAAGCGCTCGTGGGGTTTGCCCGATGTCGTGCAACTCAACGTCATTCAGAAACAAGGTCTGCTCGCGCTGTGGCTCAAGCGCCGCTATCATATCCCCTATGTTATCATCGAACATTGGACGGGCTATCTGCCTGAAAACAGGCAAGTTCGTTCGGGCGGCTGGCACACGCGGCTGATGAAACGTATATGCCGCAAAGCGGAACAAGTGATGCCCGTGAGCGAACATCTGATACGTGCCATGCAGGCTCTGGGATTCGTGGCCAAACGCTGGGAGAAGATCAATAATGTGGTGGATGACTTCTTTTTCGACGAGCCGGCAGACAAACAGCTCAAAGAATCAACAGAATCCCAGCCAAACCAGCCAACCCGACAACCGTCAGACGGCAAGCGGGCAATACAGTTGCTGCATATCAGTTGTGTGGATGAGGCGCATAAGAACATCAAAGGTATATTGCGCGCCGTGAAAGCGTTAAGCCGCGAGCGGGATGTGCGGCTGAGCATCGTGGGCGTAAGTGTGGATCATGCTGAGGTTCAGGCCTATGCGCGGGAGTTGGGATTGGAGCAGATCGTGCGATTCACGGGAGAACTGACACCGCGGCAAGTGGCTGAAGAGTTTGACCGGGCGGATATATTCGTGCTGAACTCGAACTACGAGAATCTGCCGGTAGTGATAGCCGAGAGTGTGGCGAAAGGTGTGCCGGTCGTTTCTACAAACGTGGGAGGAATACCCGAGATGATTGACAGTCAGAGCGGAATACTCATAAATCCGCAAAACGATACCGAACTGACCGAAGCCCTAAGCACGATGTGTGCGCATCATGGCGATTATGACCGCGAGGCTATACGCCGCAACGGCCGCCAATACTCCTACGCCGAGGTGGGCAAGCAATTAAAAACAGTCTACGAACGGGCAATCAAGCGTCTATGACAGCGTTCGGTGGTATGCGCGGCACAAGCTTGCATACCAGACAAGTTGAATCGAAAGAAAAGCGAAACGCGCCCAGGCAAACGAGGTGACGGCAGTCAGGAAGTTACCCGAATAAATACCAACCCATAACGCGATGCCGATGGCAGCTACGTAGCCCACTTCCATGAGTAGGGCTATCTTTTGCTTGGCAAACACATCGGATAGGAAACAGATAGAACCGCATATCGGCGTGAGGATGATAAACGGATACAAGGCGCGAATGATATCCACCGACTCCGTCCAGCGGTCGCCGAAGATGAATGGCACAAGTACCGGTAAGATAAAATAGATGACAGCCAAACCTGCAACCACTATCCCCGCTGTATACAAACTGAATCGCCACAACAGCTGCGAGATGTTCTGCTTCTGCTGCACCTGTTCCGCCACGCGCTGATAAAGAACCTGGTAACATGCTCGTGCAATGATACTTAGGGGAGTGTAAGCCGCCAACATGGCAAGCGACAACTGTCCTACTTCCGCCAAACCGAAATGCGGCGTCAGGAGCCAGACAGGCAGGGCTACCCCTACTGAGTTAACCAAGGCGCGCGGCAGGTTGAACTTGGGGAAATTGGCATACTCGCGCGCCACAAAACGCATGTCGTCTCTATCGGTGTGCAACAGTTCGCGAAGATGTTTCCTCCAGGCCAAAGCTATACTGATGCCAAGCGAGATGGCGGACGCAAAGACCGAAGCAATAATCATCCCGGGATGTAACCAGCCTAACCAGCCCAGACCGATCTTGCCCGAGGCCGACAGCACACTTTGCGAGATCTGATAGCCGCTGATGCGCATGAACTCTTTCCGGCGTATATACCAGTAATTGAGAATGTTCCATCCGCCCATAGCCAAAACGCAAATCGGCATCATACACCAGTATCGTGCCAGATCAGGCGCCTTGAAGAGTGCGGCGATAGGGCGGGCTATAGGCAGCGTGAGCAAGAGTATTGTCACGATGCACAGCAATAACAGCAGGCATACATGTGTCAGCGACCGGGCGTGTTTATCATCCTTGGGCAGAACAATGGCGTATTGGTATTCCGCGGTGGCTGCCAGCACCAGCACCCCCGCTATGCTTGTGAACAGATTGAGCAACGCAAAATCCTCCGGAGCATACATACGCGTCAGGATAGGATAGACAAGGATGCCTATCGCCTGCGCGATCACGTTAGCCGACAGCAGTTTGCCGGTGTTGCGCACTGTGGATGACTTCAAAATCGTGCTCATTCCTGATAAACAAAAAAGGAGAAGCGTTACCTTCCCCTTTTCATTTCCGTTCATTCCCGAACTTTCTTGCGGAAAGTGAGGGATTCGAACCCCCGGTACCACGCAATGGGTACACCACATTTCGAGTGTGGCTCTTTCGACCACTCAGACAACTTTCCTTTCGCGTTCGGCAAATCACGCTTCCGGATGCCTACGGCGTGCTTCGGTCAAAAGCGGGTGCAAAAGTACAACAATTTTTCGACATTTGCAAATCTTTTGACATAAAAATACATAAAATCTTGCAAATTTAGCAAAAAATGCAAGTTTTATGTGCGTTTCTAAGGTGTTTGTGCCCGCGGTGCGCAGTCTATCTGTTTCTCCACCAGGTCATCTGCCGCTTGGCATAGTGACGGGTGTTGGTTTGTATCTGCGTGATGGCATCATCCAGCGAGCATGCTCCGAGCAGGTAGGGTAGGAGTTCCTGATAACCTACCGTGCGTAGGGAGTTCGGCAGCAGCGCGAATGCGGCATCGGGGGATAAGGACTTGTAATCTTCGCCAATGGTCATCCGGAAGGCCCGGTCGGCTTCGTCTACCAAGCCAGCTTCTACTATATGAATTACGCGTGCGTTTATACGCGCGTAAAGTTCCTCGCGCGGGCGGGTGATGAGTTGCTTTTCGACCATGAATGGTCGATCCATTTTGGCGTTGTTGCCCCGTTGGCGCAACTCAGAATACGTGCCACCCGTGGCGCGGCAGACCTCCAGACAATGCATCAGGCGTTGGGGATTCTGCTGATCCACCTCCATCCAGTAGTTCGGGTCGGCTTGCCTGACAGCCTCTTGCAGCATCGCCAAGCCTTGTTCGGCATAGAATTGCTGCACGTCGCGGCGAATGGCTTCCGGTACGGCGGGTATATCATCCAAACCCCGGCACACCGCCTCAATATACAACATGCTGCCGCCGGAAAGGATGGCTATCGGTCTATCGCTGATTTCTGATTTCTGATTTCTGATTTCTGATTCCTGTTCGCGTTCGGCGATAAGCCGGCGGATAACTGCCATAGCATCGCGCTCAAATGCTCCGGCGTTGTACGATTCGGTAAGAGCATGCGTGCCCACGAAATAATGCTTGGCACGACTCAGTTCGTCAGGCGTGGGCGCAGCAGTACCGATAGGCAAATCGCGGTAAATCTGGCGGGAGTCGGCATTCAGAATGGGTATCCCCCATTGCACAGCCAAACGGAGTGCATGTTCCGTCTTACCCGCCGCCGTTGGCCCACATATAACCAGCAACTTGTGCACTGCGTGTTAGTGACTGCGTGTTATTGACTGTGTGTTGGTTACTACGTGTTGTCAGAACATGGTTCCGTCGTCGAACGAGAGGTCTTGGAAGCCTTCGTAGTCGATGTCACCCTCGTTATAGCCCGACGAGCCGTAGAAATCTTCATCCAGATCCAAGTCACCCTTGCCGTCCTTACCCAGGATGGCTTCCATGTTCTCTTCCGTTTCCAGTTGTTTAGGCGCCTTGCCGATGTTCTCCACGCACTCCACGCCGGTCATATGGCCGGGCTTGATCTCCTTCAGATTGCCAAAGAAGCAACGCTCGAACATAGGATCAAAGATGTAGATGAGCCGTTGTCCCTGGTCGGTAAGCAGGTCGCTGAGCTTGGTCTGCTCCATGGTCATGTTGTCGTAGTCGTAGCCGTTGCCCATTTCGATGAGCGTGACTTCCTGTTCTTTCTCCCAGCGGTCGTTGCAGGTAAAGAACGAGGTCATCTGGTCGTTAGGGTACTCTACCGACTCGAGGATGGCATTGTGCAACTCCAGGAACGTGGCTTCGCTGTCAGCCTCAAATACGCGACGAAAGCGATTGACCTCGTCGCACGAAAATGCAATACGATATATCATAATTTTGCGAAAATTTTCGTGCAAATAACCACAAAAAAAGTGCCAAATCTGTGCAAAATAGATTTTTTTTTAAGAAAATGGATTTTTTATTTGCATATTCCATTTTTTTTTTGTATCTTTGTAGCCAAATTGTAAATTGCATAAAAAGGCGACAACGCATAGCGTTTGTCAGGAACAATAAAAATAGCCTATGGATCTATTTGACAAGTGTAACTTTGATCTGTTAAACAAAGTTCGTGATTTAGGAATCTATCCGTATTTCCATTGTCTGGAGTCGCGCCAAGCACCCGTTGTGACGATGGAAGGCAAGCGGATGATCATGTTAGGAAGTAATAACTATCTGGGATTCACCGAAGACCCCGTGGTGGTAGAAGCCGGTATCAAGGCGCTGGAGAAGTATGGCAGCGGGTGTTCGGGCAGTCGTTTCCTGAACGGTACACTCGATTTGCATCTTCAGTTGGAGAAGGAGTTGGCAGCGTTCACGGGATATGAGGAGGCAATGACCTGCTCGACCGGTTTTCAGACGAATCTGGCTATCATCTCCGCCATCTGCGGCAAGTCGGATTATATCCTCAATGACCGTGAGAACCACGCCTCTATCTATGATGCCTGCCGCTTGACATATTCCACCGTGCTACGCTACAAGCACTCCGATATGGCTGACTTGGAGCAGAAACTGCAAACTATCCCCGAGAGTGCCGGCAAACTGATCATCACCGACGGTGTGTTCTCCATGCGGGGCGATATATGCAAGCTGCCGGAGATCTGCAAGTTGGCGGAGAAGTACGGTGCGCGTGTGATGGTGGATGATGCTCACGGATTCGGCGTGTTGGGCGAAGGCGGTCGCGGTACGGCTGCGCATTTCGGCCTCACGGACAAGGTGGACATAACGATGCTGACCTTCTCGAAGTCGCTGGCTTCAATTGGCGGTTGTATGCTTACCTCGCACCGCGTAGCCGATTATGTGCGCCACGTATCCCGTCCGTTTATCTTCTCGGCAAGTATGACACCTTGCTCGGCTGCCACGGCGCTGGCTGCTCTGCACAGGCTGATTGAGGATAACAAACGTCCTGAGCGGCTGAACAATATAGCCGCCTACTTCCGCAAGCAACTCATTGCGCATGATGTGAAGATCATAGAGGCGCCCACGCCTATCGTGCCTATCTTTACGTACAATACCCTGGATACCTTGTATTTCGGAAAAGCCATGTTCGATGCCGGCGTATATGTCAATCCGGTTATCGCTCCGGCGTGCGTGGAAGGCGAGTGCCTGCTGCGTACCACGCTGATGGCTACGCATACTGAGCCGATCATTGACGAGGCAACGGAGATCATAGCCAAGGTGCTGAAACAAGGCGTGAAGATCTGATCCGATAAATTCCGGTAACGATGAATGGGACTTTACTGATAACAGGCGGTAGTTCAGGCATAGGCTTGGCTACCGCTATGCTATTTCATTCCAAAGGCTGGCGCGTGTTTGAACTGAGCCGTCATGGCAGTTCGCACGACGGTATAGTGCATGTGGATTGTGATGTTACGTTGCCGGAGTCGATACAAGCCGCAGTGGCAGAAGTGCTCAAGCAAACAGAAACCATCGATGTGCTGATCTCCAATGCCGGTTACGGTATATCCGGAGCGATTGAGTTCACCTCGCTGGAGGATGCCAAGCGGCAGATGGATGTGAACTTTTTCGGCGCGCTGAATGCAGTACAAACTGTACTTCCGCACATGCGCGAACGGCGTGGCGGCCGTATTCTGTTTACCTCTTCGGTAGCAGCGGTGCTCCCGGTTCCCTATCAGGCATTTTACTCCGCAAGCAAGGCGGCTATCAATGCTATGGCATTGGCGCTGGCCAACGAGGTGCGGGAGTTCAATATATACGTAGGGGTGCTGATGCCGGGGGATGTGGCTACTGGATTCACTGCGGCACGCGACAAGTCGGAGAAAGGCGCGGAGGTGTATACGAACATCCGCAAGGCTGTGTCAGCCATGGAGAAAGACGAGCAGAATGGCATGCGCCCCGAGCAGATGGCACACCTGTTCTACAAGATGGCTACGAAACGCAACCCCGCTCCACGCATCGTTGGAGGAATGACCTATGCTGTATTCTGCTTCCTGAACCGAATCCTCCCTACGCGATTCGTGAACTGGCTGGAGGGGATCATGTACTGAGCGGAGCGGAAAAAAGCGCAACAACGAACCCAAATAAGGCGTAGAATGCAAAATACAAAAAATATGCAAAAAAGTATCCGGAAAATTTGCAAATATCAATTTTTTTTAGTATCTTTGTAGCCGATTTGGAAAAGTCCGCGTCATTATATGACGGGAATCAAATTTTGACGAATTAAAACTATCATTAACTAACAATAAATTAATCCACATGATTTACTCAAAAGAAGTACAGAACATGTGTGTCGTAGCCAAAGGTCCGAAGCACGGTCCTGCTCCTATTCCCGAAGAGGGTAAGTGGGTGAAAGCTACCGAGATCAAGGACATCTCCGGTATGACACATGGTATTGGTTGGTGTGCTCCGCAACAGGGCACTTGCAAGTTGAGTCTGAACGTAAAGAACGGTGTGATCGAGGAGGCTCTGGTTGAGACTATCGGTTGCTCCGGTATGACGCACTCCGCAGCTATGGCTGCCGAGATTCTGCCCGGCAAGACGATCCTTGAGGCACTGAACACCGACCTGGTTTGTGACGCTATCAACACCGCTATGCGCGAGTTGTTCTTGCAGATCGTTTACGGTCGTACGCAGAGTGCCTTCTCGGAGGGCGGTCTGGTTATCGGCGCCGGTCTGGAAGACCTGGGCAAAGGCCTCGTAAGCCAATGCGGTACATTGTTCTCCACCAAGGAGAAAGGTGTACGTTACCTCCAACTCACCGAGGGATACATCACCAAGGAGTTCCTCGACGAGGATAATGAAGTTTGCGGCTACGAATATGTTCATATGGGCAAATTCATGGACGCTATCAAGAAAGGCGTTGACGCTAATGAAGCCCTCAAGAGCGTTACGGGTACTTACGGCCGTACTACAGCAGAGCAGGGCGCAGTTAAATCTATTGACCCAAGAAAGGAGTAAGCTATGATTCGTCCGGTTCAATTTGAGTCGCAAGACCGCCGCGAGAAACAGATTCTCGCCGCACTGAATGCCAATGGCATCGCTTCTATTGAGGAAGCCAATGAGATTTGTGAGAAATACGGCCTTGATCCGTACATGACCTGCGAAGAGACACAGCGTATCTGCTTCGAGAATGCCAAGTGGGCTTATGTAGTAGGTTCGGCTATCGCTATCAAGAAAGGTTGCAAGAACGCTGCTGACGCTGCTGAGGCTATCGGTATCGGTCTGCAGGCATTCTGCATCCCGGGTTCGGTGGCTGACGATCGCAAGGTGGGTCTGGGTCACGGTAACCTGGCTGCCCGTCTGCTCCGCGAGGAGACCGAGTGCTTCGCTTTCCTGGCAGGTCACGAGTCGTTCGCTGCTGCCGAGGGCGCTATCAAGATCGCCGAGATGGCCAACAAGGTTCGTCAGAAACCGCTCCGCTGCATCCTGAACGGTCTGGGCAAAGACGCTGCTATGATCATCAGCCGCATCAACGGATTTACTTATGTACAGACAGAGTTCGATTATTTCACCGGCGAGTTGAAGATCGTTCGCAAGAAAGCATATTCCAACGGCCCGCGCGCCAAGGTGAACTGCTACGGCGCTGACGATGTTCGCGAAGGTGTAGCTATCCTCTGGCACGAGAACGTTGACGTATCGATCACCGGTAACTCAACCAACCCGACCCGCTTCCAGCACCCTGTAGCCGGTACGTACAAGAAAGAGCGCGTACTCGCAGGCAAGCCGTACTTCTCGGTAGCTTCCGGTGGTGGTACAGGTCGTACGTTGCACCCCGATAACATGGCAGCCGGCCCTGCATCCTACGGTATGACCGATACCCTCGGACGTATGCACAGCGATGCACAGTTCGCAGGCTCCAGCTCCGTTCCTGCACACGTTGAGATGATGGGCTTCCTGGGCATCGGTAACAACCCGATGGTAGGTTGCACCGTTGCTTGCGCTGTAAACGTAGCTCTCGCGCTCAGCAAGTAATTGTTATGCGCCATGCATGGCGCATGCATAGATTCCCCCCACAGCCCACGCCACGCAGCGTGGGCTGTGGTAACACTACGAAACAAGAATTATAATTGTTAACTATGGCAGAAGACAAGAAAACTCCATCCGCAGATAAACTCAAAGCTTTGCAATTGGCGATGGAGAAGATTGACAAGCAATTCGGCAAAGGTGCCATCATGAAACTCGGTGACGACAAGGTCGAAGACGTTGCTGTGATCCCTACGGGTAGCGTGACGCTGAACCTTGCGCTGGGTGTAGGCGGTTATCCACGCGGGCGCGTGATAGAGATCTACGGTCCCGAATCGTCCGGTAAGACAACCCTGGCTATCCACGCCATGGCCGAGGTGCAGAAACAAGGCGGCATAGCCGCTATCATCGATGCCGAGCACGCTTTCGACCGATTCTATGCCGAGAAGCTCGGTGTGGATACCGACAGCCTCTTGATTGCCCAACCCGATAGCGGCGAGCAAGCCCTGGAGATTGCCGACGAACTGATTCGTTCGGCAGCTGTTGACCTGGTGGTCATCGACTCTGTGGCAGCTCTGACCCCGAAGGCTGAGATCGATGGTGATATGGGTGATAACCGCGTGGGTCTGCAGGCACGACTGATGAGCCAGGCGCTGCGCAAACTCACGGCTACCATCAGCAAGACGCAGACTACCTGCATCTTCATCAACCAGCTCCGCGAGAAGATCGGCGTGATGTTCGGCAACCCGGAAACGACTACCGGCGGTAACGCGCTGAAGTTCTATGCCTCGGTGCGTCTGGATATACGCCGCGTAAGCCAGATCAAGGACGGCGAGGAGATCATCGGTAACCAGGTACGCGTTAAGGTCGTTAAGAACAAGGTAGCTCCTCCCTTCAAGAAGGCGGAGTTCGACCTGATGTTCAACGAAGGTATCTCGCGCGAAGGCGAACTGGTGGATCTTGGCGTAGCCAAAGGTCTGCTGCAGAAGTCCGGCTCGTGGTTCAGCTACGATGGCAAGAAACTTGCTCAAGGACGCGATGCAGTCAAGAAAGTGCTGCACGACAACCCCGAACTGGCTGAAGAGATTGAAGCCAAGATCATGTCGGAGTAAATCGGCGGAATGAGCGAACTGTCGCAACAGACACTGGTTCTTACGCCCGAGCAGGCGTTTGAGGCAGCCGGGAAATACCGCGTGGTGCGACGCTCAGTCGATGCGCGCCAACGGCAACTCAAGGTGAACCTCACGCTCTTGCTCGACGCTGACGGGCATCCTGTACCAAAGGATGCCCCTATTCCGTTGTATGATGCTCCTGTATGGCAGGATGTGCATAACGCATCGCGTCATGTATATATCATCGGTGCAGGACCTGCCGGCTTGTTTGCGGCGCTCACCTGTATCGAGCATGGCGTGAAGCCTATCATCTATGAGCGTGGCAAGCAGGTCAGCGAACGCAAGATCGATATCGCCCAGCTTAACCGGAATATTTCCCTCAATGCCGAGTCGAACTACTGCTTCGGCGAAGGAGGCGCTGGCACGTTCAGCGACGGCAAACTGTTCTCGCGCAGCAAGAAACGCGGTAATATGCAGCGCGTAATGGAGTTGTTCCATTACTTTGGCGCTAACGATACCGTCCTTTACGAGGCGCATGCACATATAGGCAGCGACAAACTGCCGGGCATCATCCGCGCCATGCGGGAGTGTATCATCGAGCATGGCGGAGAGATACACTTCAACACGAAAATAGAGAGTCTTTCGACTTTCGACTTTCGACTTTCGACTTCGCCAATAGTATTGGCGATAGGCCACTCGGCGCACGACACCTATCGGATGCTCTTCGACGAGGGCGTAGCCTTGCAGCAGAAAGGTTTTGCAATGGGCGTGCGCGTAGAGCATCCGCAGTCGCTCATCAATCGACTAATGTACCACACCAACGATGTCAGTTATGTAGGCAATGCTTCGTATTCGCTCGTCACACAGGTACAAGGTCGTGGTGTCTACTCATTTTGCATGTGTCCGGGCGGACATATGGTGCCCGCCACGAGCAGCAGCGATGCGTGTGTGGTGAACGGCATGAGTGCTTCGCACCGCAACTCGCCTTATGCCAACTCCGGTATAGTGGTGCAGATCAATCCCGAGGATATACCGGAAATCAGAAGTCAGATGTCAGATGTCAGTGATGCTCTGGCAGGGCTGCGCGCACAGGAGTATGTAGAGCGCTTGGCATATGAGCATGGCGGAGCTCCGGCTATAGCCCCTGCGCAACGTCTGGCGGACTTCGTTCACGGCAAGCGCAGCGCTGACCTGCCTGCCTGCAGTTATCTGCCCGGCACGCGCAGTAGCTCCTTGCATGAGTGGATGCCGCCGTTCATTGCCGACCGTCTGCGCCAAGGGTTCCGTGACTTCGATCGCAAGTACCCGGGATTCCTGACCAACGATGCACTTATCCTCGCTACCGAGAGCCGCTCCAGTAGCGCCGTTCGCATTCCCCGTAATCCGGAAACATTGCAGTCACTGTCCCATCCGAATCTCTACCCATGCGGCGAAGGTGCAGGCTATGCCGGAGGTATAACCTCCTCGGCACTGGATGGCATCAATGCGGCATTAGCAATCATAAAGAGTTGAAACGTCTGATAATCATATGGTTCTTGCTTCTTGCAATAGTAAGCGTGCACGCAGGTCGCGTGCGCTTCTACGGCTATGTGCTCGATGAGCAGAACCGCGGCATCGAGGCGTGCAATGTATATTGGAAGGAGAGTGTGGCGGCAAACGTGGTAGGTACGTCCACGAACAGCAACGGCTACTACGATCTGATGCTGTCATCGGATGACTCGGTGACCATCGTCTATTCGATGCTCGGTTACGAGACGGTGGAGATGCGCCTCAAGCCCAACCGCGAGGTGCTGAACATCAATATCGAGATGCGTGAGTCGGGTGAACAACTGGCAGAGGTGGAGGTGAAAGGCATACAACGCCAACAGGACATGATGGATCGCGTGGATGTGACTACACGGCGCGTGATACCCGACATTAGCGGCAACAGCATTGAGAGTCTGCTCATCACTTTTGCCGGTGTGAGCCAGACCAACGAGATGAGTAGCCAGTACAACGTGCGTGGCGGCAGTTTTGACGAGAATGCCGTATATGTCAACGGCATAGAGGTGCATCGCCCCTTACTGGTTCGCGCAGGGCAACAAGAGGGACTGAGCTTCGTGAATCCTGATATGGTCGAGAACGTGCAGTTCTCAGCCGGAGGTTTTGATTCGCGCTTTGGCGACAAGATGTCGTCGGTGCTGGATATAACATACAAACGTCCGCGAGCGTTCGAAGCTTCGCTCACCGCAGGTTTCCACGGCGGAAGCATCTATGTCGGTGCGGGTGACAGTTCGTTCAGCCAGCTGCATGGCGTCAGGTACAAGAGTTCACAGTACATGCTCGGTTCGCTGCAGACGAAAGGCAACTACCGACCGCACTTCCTCGACTACCAGACGTATATGACGTGGAAAGTCGATAGTCGAAAGTCGAAAGTCGAAAGACCAAATGATTGGACGATTGCGTTCATGGCTAACTACAGCCTCAACTCGTACGGATTTACGCCGGACTCGATGTCCTCGTCGTTCGGCACGATGCAGACGGCACGCAACCTGACCATCTACTACGACGGGCAGGAGCAGGATATGTTCCAGACGGTCTTCGGCGCACTGAGCGTAGGCGGACATGTATCCGATGAGGTCGCCATAGGTTTTGACCTGAGCGGCTTCTATACCAACGAGCGCGAGACCTATGACATACAGGGCGAGTATATCTTGAGCGATCACCCGATGGATGGCTCGGAAGGCAGCAGTAGCAGCAGGGATGATCAGGTCGTTTCATCGGAAACGACCGAGACAGCTACCGTGCTTGGCAAAGGCACGTATCACGAGCACGCACGCAATGCCTTAACTGCAGTTGTAGGAACGCTGCAGCATACCGGCGAATGGCAGCATGAGGCGAACAAGATGCGTTGGGGCGTAAGTGCACAAGTGGAGAAGATCACCGACCATATCAACGAGTGGGAGTGGCGCGACTCAGCCGGTTACTCGATGCCGCACACCGAACAAGGAATGGAACTGTATTACACGATGCGTTCGGATGCCAACCTGCTCAGCGCACGCATGCAAGCCTTCGTACAAGACTCTTACACTTGGCACACCGATAATGCCAAGGTTATCCTGACCGGAGGTGCGCGACTGAACTGTTGGTCGTACACCAACGAGGTGCTCGTGTCGCCGCGTGCATCAGTGGTGATCATGCCGGGATGGAAACGCGATATCAGTTTCCGTATAGCAACAGGCTTATATTACCAGGCTCCGTTCTACAAGGAACTGCGCGATACGCTGACCGATGAATACGGCGTAACGCGTATTCGGCTCAACGACAAGCTGAAAGCTGCGCGAACGACTCAACTGGTGTTCGGCACGGATTATTACTTCCGTGCCATAGGCCGACCGTTCAAACTGACGGCAGAGGCGTATGCGAAGTATATGGACAGGGGAACAAGTTACACAGTGGATAACGTGCGCGTGCGTTACTCCGGTCAGAATGATGTGCGCGGTTATACGATAGGTCTGGACTTGAAACTATATGGCGAGTTGGTGCCCGGTGCTGACAGCTGGATCAGTTTCTCGACGATGCGTTCGCGCGAGCAGTTGCTTACCCATCCGGAACTTGGCTGGCTGCATGCACCGCAGGAACAACGCTATCAGTTTGCCATGTTCTTTCAGGACTACCTGCCGCAATTGCCGCAGCTGCATGCGCACCTGCGCTTTGTGTGGGCGGAAGGACTGCCGTACGGCGCTCCGCGAAGCATCGAACTGCGGGGCAAGGGCAGGATGCCTGACTACCGGCGCATTGACTTGGGCTTCACCCACGTAAGCAATGCACATAACTATGCGTACATGAAAAAAGCCAAGCACCTTAAGCAATGGACGATAGGATTTGAGGTGTTCAACCTCGTGGATTGGCGGAATGTGAACTCGTATTTCTGGGTGAGCGACGTGGATGGCAACCAGTGGGCGAGCCCGAACTACCTGACAGGCAGAAGATACAATATAAAAGTGGCGTTTGACTTTCAGTAAGTCGAAAGTCAAAAGTCGAAAGCAAAATAAGTATGGCGAATGAACAATTGACACCGATGATGCGGCAGTTTCGCAGCATAAAAGAGCAATACCCCGATGCATTGCTCTTGTTCCGTTGCGGTGACTTCTACGAGACCTATGCCGAAGATGCCGTGCGTGCAGCGAAGATCCTTAACATCACGCTCACCAAGCGCAATAACGGCGGCGGAGCGGTAGATAGTACGGCTATGGCGGGTTTTCCGTTTCATGCCCTGGATACGTATCTGCCCAAGTTGGTGCGTGCGGGTATGCGCGTAGCTATCTGCGACCAGTTGGAAGACCCCAAGCTTGCCAAAGGTCTGGTGCAACGTGGCGTGACCGAACTGGTTACACCCGGCGCGAGCTACAATGATGCCAGTTTCGGGCAGAAAGAGAACAACTGGCTGTGCTGCCTGCATTTCGCCAAGATAGCTATAGGCATCGCGCTGCTTGACCTGTCAACAGGCGAGTTCCTCGTAGCACAAGGTACATCGGATTACATTGCTACGCTGCTCGCAAAGTTCGCGCCGAAAGAGGTGCTGTTCGTTCGCGGCAAGCGACAGGAGTTCGAGCGGCTGTTCTCGACCAAGTATTTCACCTTCGAACTGGAAGACTGGATGCTCAATCCTACGGGTGCCGAAGAGCGGCTGCGCAAGCAGTTTGAGACCACGAACCTGAAAGGCTTCGGTGTGACCGGAGTGCCCGAAGGGGTAGTGGCTGCTGCCGGCATATTGCATTACCTGGATATAACCCAACACCTGCAAACCAAGCATATCCACCCGCTCAGTCGTCTGGAAACGGATAAATACGTCTGGCTCGATCAGTTTACGATCCGTAACCTGGAGCTGATGCATCATCAGAGCGACGACAGTCTGTCGCTGCTGGATGTGTTGGATAAGACGCTCACACCTATGGGGGCACGCATGCTGCGCCGGTGGATAACTTTCCCGCTCAAGGACGTGCGTCCGATACGGAACAGGCAGTCGGTGGTTGAGTTTTTCTTCCGTCACCCCGACGAGCGCGCACAGATCCGCGAGAGCCTGAGTGTACTGCAAGACATGGAGCGCACGGTGAGCAAGATCTCTACCGGTCGTATTGGTCCGAGAGATATGGTGCAACTCAGCACAGCATTGGGGGCATTGCAGCCGGTGAAGGCTATATGTGAGGCCGCTGAGAACAACAGTTACCTGAACAGCATAGGTGAAGCCATTCAACTGTGCGTAGAGATGCGCGAGCGCATACGTCGCCAGATCGTTCCCGAGCCTCCCTTGGCGCAAGGACGACCGAACACGATCGCTGCAGGTGTGGATGACGAACTCGACGAACTGCGCGAACTGCGTGACCACAGCCGCGAAGCCATCGAACGCATACGCGACAGAGAGGTCGAGCGAACGGGCATCAACAGCCTGAAAGTAGGATTCAACAATGTGTTCGGCTATTATCTGGAAGTCCGCAACACCTTCAAGGACAGTGTGCCCGAGGATTGGATCCGCAAGCAGACACTCGTCAGTGCAGAGCGGTATATCAATCCCGACCTCAAGGATCTGGAGAACAAGATTGTTGAAGCCGACTCGCGTATCGAGATGATTGAGAACCGCCTGTACAACGAGTTGATGCTCGCGCTGGTGGAATATGTACCGATGATGCAGACCGATGCCAATGTGGCAGCACAACTCGACTGCCTGATGGGTTTTGCTACGGTGGCTGCGGAGAACAAGTATATTTGTCCGGATGTGAACGACAGTCTTGTCATCGATATCCGTCAGGGGCGTCATCCTGTTATCGAACGGCGCATGCCGCTGGGCGAAACGTATGTGGCCAATGATGTGCTGCTGGATAACAACAGTCAGCAGATCATCATCCTGACAGGTCCGAATATGGCGGGTAAGTCTGCTTTGCTGCGCCAAACGGCACTCATCGTGCTCATGGCGCAGATGGGAGCCTTCGTGCCGGCCGAGAGTGCCAGCATAGGTATCGTGGATAAGATCTTTACCCGCGTAGGGGCAAGCGACAATATATCCCAAGGCGAATCGACATTCATGGTGGAGATGAACGAGGCGGCAAGCATCCTGAATAACCTGAGCGAACGCAGCCTGGTGCTGTTCGACGAACTGGGTCGAGGTACATCCACCTACGATGGCATCAGTATAGCCTGGGCTATCGTGGAGCATATACATGAGAGTCCGTATCACGCCAAGACACTGTTTGCCACCCACTACCACGAGCTCAACGAGATGGAAGCCTCCTTCGAGCGTATACGTAACTACAATGTGTCGGTGCGCGAGGTGAACAACAAGGTTATCTTTCTGCGCAAACTTGCCCGTGGCGGCAGTGAGCACAGTTTCGGTATTCATGTGGCGAAGATTGCCGGTATGCCCGAGAGCATCATCCGTCGTGCCAACGATATACTCAAGCAGCTTGAGAGCGATGCGGTGGCTGTCAGCAGTCAGCAAGCAACAACCGGCGATCAGCAGTCGGCGGGCAGTGCTCTGCCTGCAGCGAAGCCCGTAACGGGCATTGGGCAGACGCGACAAGGGGTGCAACTCTCGTTCTTCCAACTCGATGATCCTGTGCTGGAGCAGATACGCGATGAACTGCGTAACCTGGATATCAATCAACTAACGCCCCTTGAGGCGCTGAATAAACTTAGCGAGATAAGCAGTCTCGTAGGCAACAAATCCAAATAAATGCATCGACCAATCTTGGTCGATCCGTATAATACAATAACAAACAACAATAAAATCAATTAAAACAATGAAAAAAGTACTAATTGCATGTGCCGCTGTATTGGCACTGGGTCTCACTGCTTGCAATGACACCAACTACTGCTACGAAATCAAGCAGACGTACAAAGTTCTGGGCGCAGACTTTACTCTCACCACCTACTATTGGACAACCAAGAACGAGATCAAGGCCTATGAGGCAAGCCTCAAGGCAGCAGGCGAGAAAGCCGGCTATACCGACTTCAAGGTTGAATCGCACATCATGGTTGGTGTTAGCAAGGAGGATTGCAAAGAGCAACGCGCTAACTAATCCGCTAACAGCTCTTCGGCAAACTGCTTGACGTTAATACCGTCGAACGTGCCGGAGGACATCATCAGCAGGGCAACATTCTGCCCATTCAGCTGCGTGGCAACCGAGTCACGCAGTTGTTTTTGTAGTGCCTCGCTCTCGGTAAATACGCGTATGTTCGGCGAATCGAACGCTGCGGCTACTTCCCCAGCCGTGATCGGTGTCAGGCGCTTGTGCTCAATCACATGCGGATTGAAATATACGTACGCCTCATCTGCCTCTGCCATGCAGCCCTTGTATTGCGGCAGGAAATCCGCCATCAGCGAGGAGAAGGTGTGTAGCTCCATAGCTGCCACCAGACGTTTGTCGGGGTAGCGCTCGCGCACGGCTTTGACTGTAGCGCGAAGTTTGGAGGGTGAATGGGCAAAATCCTTGTAAGCTACGCTGCTCTTCGTCTCGGCTATCTTCTCCAGGCGGTTGGCTGCGCCGCTGAAAGTACTGATCTCGCCGTAGAAATCTTCCGGCTTAACGCCTATCGTCTCGCACGCCATGCAGGCGGCTTGCAGGTTCTCCATGTTATGTTGCCCGAATACCTGCATCGGTATGTCGCCCTTGTAGGCCGAGTAAGGCTTGCAGCAGATATCTTTGCGCGCACCGGCGGCTATCTTCTGCAGGTTCTCGTCGCCGCTATAGTAGATGAATGTGCCGTTCGGCTCAAAGGTATCCACGAATTTGCGGAACGTATCCACATACTTGTCAAAGGTCGGGAATACATTGATATGATCCCACGCGATACCGGTCAGGATGGCGGTATTCGGTTTGTACCACAGGAACTTTGAGCGCAGGTCGAGTGGGGAGGTGAGGTACTCATCGCCCTCGAACACGGCATACTTGGCTGTATCCGACAAGCGAACCATCCGCTCAAAGCCTTCGATCTGTGCGCCCACCATGTAGTCGGCTTCGATGCCCAGACGGTTGAGCACATACAGGATCATCGCCGTGGTGGTTGTCTTGCCGTGCGAACCGCCTACCACGATGCGGAACTTGTCCTTGGTCTGCTCGTACAGGTATTCGGGGAAGGAATAGATGCGCAATCCCAATTCGCGTGCACGCACCAGTTCAGGATTGTCCTCGCGCGCGTGCATACCTAATATAATAGCATCTATATCCGGAGTGATACGCTCAGGATGCCAACCCATCTCATCAGGCAACAAGCCTGCATCCTTCAGGTGCGTGCGTGCCGGGTCATAAATCTCGTCATCCGAACCGGTGACAATATATCCTGCCTTCTGTTGAATAGCCAGTGCCAGATTATGCATGGCTGCGCCGCCGATGGCGATGAAATGTATTCTCATATACTATTTACAATTTACGATTGAATTTACCAGTCAATGCTGGTCAGTTTGCCGCACAATACATCCGAGTATGTCTCCGTGCGTGATTGTCCGCCCATGAGGTAGATGCTGCTGTTGTGTACAACGGCGCTGGTCGCTGTGCGCGGCGAATATACGTCCATCAGGCGGTTGTGTACCGTGTCGATGGCATACCAGTTCAGTCCCTCGTCATCCGAGCAGAGTGCCGTTTCCGATATATATTGCGCCTCGCTGTCTGTGCCTCCGAACATGTAGAAACGCTTTCCGTACCATACAACCGACGCGCCCAGTATAGCCGAGCGTAATGGCCTGTCGATAGCGAAGTTGGCATAACGGTAGCCGTTGGCAAGCGTATATTCAATGTTCCAACGCGAGTTGAGGCCGTTGCCCTGCGTATCATATCCGCCTATGATCATCACGCGCGGGCGCTCGCTGCTGGATGTGAACTCCACCACGCTGAACTCCGACAATGGCCAGTTGGCAGGCAGGGCTTCGGTGTTCGTGCGCCAACCCGTACCGTCCTCCACCGAGAGATGGAACGTGTGATTGCTGCTGTGCTCGCTCACCATCCATACCGAATCGTTGAAGTGCATCAGCATCACGCGGGGCACGTAAGTTTCAGCGCTCAGGTCGTCGGCTAACCAGGTTACACCATTCAAAGAGGTATATACCACTCCTTCTTGGCAGTAGTAGAGTGCATCATCCGCAGCCAGGATCTCACGAACCTGACAGTTGGCGGGTAAGCCTGCAGGTATAGTTCCTGCGTCCCAGAGCATGCCGTCGTACGACTGATATACCGTAGTCTTGAAGCCGTCGTTGGCGAATAGTAGAAACAGGTCATCAACCACCACCGCTTTTGTCGAAGCCGAACCTTCAGCAATCACTGCCGGGCATAACTCGTCCCAGTCGAACAGGTCAGGGTCAACCTGATGCACATTCACCACGATGCGGTAGTACTTCGTGGCCGTCAGATCCGAAGAGATGACACGCAGCAACACAGGCTCACGGAAATCAATTGTATCGGAGCCGGTCAGGGTAATAGTTGAGTCACCCATGATGATCGTCGCCGACGAGGGAGTGGACTTGAATAGGATACGGGGCACAAGTTTGTTAATGGGTGTCAGGTAAGTCATCGAGTCGGCATTCGTAATCAGACCCGTGTCCTGAGCGGCGTAGTGACTGATCGTGAACGTGGTGTTGCCTATCGAGGGAAAACTATCGTGCTTCACGAAGTAGAAACTCGTCACATCCGTATCCGAAGAAGTGGTGATAGTTGTCGTTTCGCGTTTACAAGATGATAAAATTAGCCCTAAAAAGCAAAATATATATAAAAAGTTGCACTTCATATTTGCAAATTTCATTTTTTTTTTGTATCTTTGTAGCCGATTTTCAAAAATTTATTATTGTTATGTTATTTCAAAGCCAAATATTAGACTTCAAACGTTTTCTTCCTTGGAATCGCACCAAGAAGCGGAAGACCGAGATCCGTGAACTGATGCGTCAGAAGTTGCGTGTTCAAACTCCCGAAGACTTGCAGGCGTGGTCCGGGCAAGTGATCGAGCGCCTGGAGCAGCAGCACATGTTCCGGCGTGCGCGGGTCGTTATGTTCTACTATCCTGTACACCATGAGGTGGATCTGCGTCCGCTGTTGGATAAGTACAAGGATGAGAAGGTCATTCTTCTGCCCGTCACCCATCACGACTACATTGAGTTGCGTCAGTATGTAGGTGCGGAGAATATGAAAAAGGGGCATTACGACATCCCCACTCCGCAAACGGGTACGTACCGTGGTACACCCGACTTGGTGATTGTTCCGGGCTTGGCGTTTGACAAAGATCTCGTGCGCATGGGGCGCGGTAAAGGGTATTATGACCGATTCTTGCGTAAACTTGGCAATGTTCCCAAGATCGGTATTTGTTACGACTTCCAGATTCAGGAGAGTCTGCCGTGGTCGCTACATGATATCCGTATGGATAAGGTCATCACGCCTTCCGCAACCTACGAACGGTAACAATCCCGTTCATTCCCCAATGCTAAAGCAGCTCCAGTCGCATCTGACTGGATGCTGCTTTTTCCATAGCCTTATCCGTTTCCGGCGTGAAGCGCTTCTCACCCGGGCGGTAGTAGAAGATCATGCCGTAGTTCTTGCAGCAGCGCATCCGTTCGTACGGCAAACGATTCTCGTAGAACTTTTCTACCAGATCCCATATTTTCAGGATGATACTGTCTGCTTCCTCACGCAGTTTGTACACTTCCTCAATCACGCGCTCGGCTGTCAGGCGATTCATCGACTGCCCTGACTGGCTGTCAAGGAACATGTCGTAATGCACCTTAACCTTGTTGATGGCCGGGCAGTTGATGGGTATGCCGCCTTGTGCCATGCGGGCTGTTTCGCCCTCGATGATGTTCTGCCCCCACAGCAGCAGGTTCTCTTCTGTCGATAAGTCCGGCAACGAAAATACGTTCTCATCCAGGTGGTACAAGCGTTTTGCTTCGCGCTTTATCTCTCCGCGTATCACAGCCAGATTCAGCACCTGTATGAAGTGTGAAACGTACATACGCGTGTTCTGTACCAGCGTGCGGTATTTCTTGTTGGAGGATGCTTTGTTGTCGAAGTACATCTTGTACTGCGAAATGATGTTCTCGAACTTAAGCAGACAGGTCTCTGCTTCTGTACTCAAGCGATAGGGCAATACCTGTTCGGTAAAGTCGCTCTCGGCAGCGCGTTGTACGGCTGTTTTCAGAGCGCGCAAACGGGCTTGGTCGGTGTTGGGTAGTCGTCTGTACGGCATAGTTCTATGATTTGCGGTTAACCAGACTCAGCGCCATGGCTTCGAGTCGTTGTCTTTCTGAATTATCCGGTAGTGCTTGCAGGCACTCCAGTGCTTTGTCGGTATGATGGCGGATGGCTTGCTCGGCTGCCTGGCGGGCATGCGTGGCTACATACAGCTCTTTCATCGCTTCAATCTTCTCCTGCGACGGTTCGGTCTGTGCCAGCCAGCCTGCTATCTGTTGCTTTTGCGCAGCATCGGCATTTTTCAGCGCGCTGAGCATGAGGTAGGTCTTCTTGTTGCACGATATATCTCCGCCTATGGCTTTGCCGAAGGTCTTCGGATCGCCGAAGCAGTCCAACAGGTCATCCTGAATCTGGAATGCCAATCCCAGATGGATGCCGTAGTTGTACAGTGCCTCTTGTTGCTCCTTGTTTGCTCCACCGATGATGCTTCCGCCTTTCAGCGCTGCTGCCAGCAGTACCGAGGTCTTCAGGCGTATCATCTCGATGTAGTCACTGATCTGCACGTCGTCGCGTTGCTCGAAATCCACATCGTATTGCTGTCCTTCGCATACCTCCGTGGCTGTTCGTGAGAATAGGTGTAGCAATTCGGGCAGATGGGCGGCCGGTACATCTTCCAGCAGTTTGTATGCCTCGATCAGCATCTGATCGCCGCTGAGAATGGCGGTGTTGTCATTCCACTTGACGTGTACGGTCGGCTGACCGCGGCGTACATCGGCTTTGTCCATCACGTCATCATGGAGCAGGGTGAAGTTGTGGAATACCTCTATGGCTTGGGCAAAGGGCAATGCCTCCTCTTCGTTGCCGCCTACAACCCTGCAACCCGATAATACCAGCTGCATGCGCAGACGCTTGCCGCCCGAGGATAGGGCATAGGCTATGGGAGCATACAAACCCTGAGGCTCCTTGCTCCAATCCAATCTCGCTATCGCTTCGTTTACATCAATCATAAGAAATCAGATATCAGTAGTCAGTGTTCCGCCTTCAATTATTTCAGTGAGTACATCGCGCATCTCCATGCCGGCAGCGCGTACCTGTTGCGGTATGAACGAGGTGGCAGTCATACCCGGAGTGGTGTTCACCTCCAGCAGTTGGATTGTACCGTCAGGTGCAATGATATAGTCCGTGCGGATGATACCTTTGCAGCCGAGTATGTCGTAGATCTTCAGTGTCAGTGCTTGCACGGTGTCGCGTGTAGCGTCAGGGATGCGTGCGGGGGTGATCTCCTGTACCTGCCCGTTGTACTTTGCATCGTAGTCAAAGAACTCATTGCTGGTCACTACCTCGGTGATGGGCAGTGCCACACTGCGTTTGCTCGTCTTGTATACGCCGCAGGTGATCTCCGTACCAACCATCAGTGCCTCGCATATCACCTCATTACCCTCGTGGAAAGCTGCTTCGATAGCAGGCTCAACCCCTTCAATAGTCTTCACCTTTGTGCAGCCGAAGCTCGAGCCGCCTACATTCGACTTGATAAAGCAGGGGAATCCAAGTTCATCTGCGATTTGGCTTTTGACTTTCGACTTTTGACTTTCGACTTGCCAATCGCCTTTGCGCAGAAGGATCGACGGCGAGATCTTGATGCCGAACGGGGCAAGATAATGGTTGCAGGCATACTTGTTGAACGTCAGCGCTGCGGCCAATACACCGCAACAGGAATAGGGGATATGCATCATCTCCAGGAATCCTTGCAGCAATCCGTTTTCGCCCGGTGTGCCGTGGATGGTGATGTACGCATAGTCGTACTCGGTTATCTTGTTCAGCGTCTTCAGGTCTGCTCCCTGCAGTTCAACGATCTCTGCATCGTAACGCTCGGGATCCAACCACCCCTTGATGCTGGCAGCCGAACGGAGCGATACGTCATGCTCCGAACTGTCGCCGCCGGCTATTATTGCAATCTTACGTTTGTACATTGTTGTGTATGTGTGTTTTTTGGCAGCCAAGATTGGCTGCCGCATTTATCTATTGGCGCGTTTGCGCTCAAGTTCATCGAGGATGATTTTGCGGATACGCATAGCGTGCGGTGTTACCTCCACGTACTCATCTTCCTTGATGTACTCCAGTGCCTCCTCCAGCGAGAATCGTACCGGCGGAGCCAGTACAGCCTTGTCGTCCGAGGATTTGGTACGCATGTTCGTCAGGTTCTTGGCTTTCGTCACGTTGATGACTATGTCACCTTCCTTGGCATTTTCGCCGACTACCTGACCGGCATATACCTCCTCTTGCGGGTCGATAAAGAATCGTCCTCTGTCCTGTAACTTATCCAATGCGTATGCCGAAGCTGTTCCGGCTTCCATGGCGATGAGCGAACCGTTGACGCGGTGCGGCATCTCGCCTTTGTAGGGTTGGTACTCCAGGAACCGGTGTGCCATGATTGCCTCGCCGGCACTCACGTTCATCACGTATGTACGCATACCCATGATGCCGCGCGACGGGATAGTGAACTCCAGTTGTACGCGGTCGTTCACCAGTTCCATCTTCGTCATCTCGCCTTTGTGTACGGTCACGAACTCGATGATCTTGCCCGAGCATTCTTCCGGTGTGTTCACCGTCAGTTGCTCCACGGGTTCGCACTTCACGCCGTCGATCTCCTTGATGATCACCTTCGGCTGACCTACCTGCAACTCGTAACCCTCGCGACGCATCGTCTCGATAAGTACCGACAGGTGTAGCACACCGCGGCCGAACACGTTCCATGCCGATTCGCGGTCGCTGGCTTCTACGCGCAAGGCGAGATTTTTTTCCAGTTCTTTCGTCAGTCGCTCCTGTATGTGACGCGAGGTAACGAACTTGCCGTCTTGCCCAAAGAATGGCGAATCGTTAATCGTGAACGTCATCGACATCGTCGGTTCGTCAATAGCAATAGGATCAAGTGCCTCGGGGTTCTCGATATCGCATATCGTATCGCCGATCTCGAAGCCGTCAATACCTATCAGTGCGCATATATCGCCGCTGCGTACCTCGTCGGTCTTCACGTGTCCCATGCCCTGGAAGGTATGCAGTTCCTTGATCTTTGTGCGTATCTTTGTGCCGTCTTTCTTTGCCAGCGTCACAGCCATGCCGTCTTTCAGCACACCTCTATGCACGCGCCCTACGGCTATACGGCCTACGTACGGGTTGTAGTCCAGCGAGGTGATCAGCATCTGCGGCGTGCCTTCCAGCACTTCCGGTTCAGGGATATACTCGATGATGGCATCCATCAGCGCGGTAATATTCGTGGTCGGTTGCTTCCAGTCGGTGCTCATCCAGCCGTTCTTTGCCGAACCGTAGATGGTTTGGAAATCCAGCTGCTCTTCCGAGGCGTTGAGGTTGCACATCAGGTCGAATACGGCCTCCTGTACTTCATCCGGGCGGCAGTTGAGCTTATCCACCTTGTTGATTACTACGATTGGCTTCAGGTTCAGCTCGATGGCTTTCTGTAGCACGAAACGCGTCTGCGGCATCGGGCCTTCAAAGGCATCCACCAGCAGCAGCACACCGTCGGCCATGTTCAGCACACGCTCTACCTCGCCGCCGAAGTCCGCGTGACCCGGGGTGTCGATAATGTTAATCTTGTAGCCCTTGTAATCGATAGCTACGTTCTTGGCCAGGATCGTTATGCCGCGCTCACGCTCCAGGTCGTTGTTGTCCAAAATAAGTTCGCCCTTGTCCTGGTTGTCACGGAACAGGTTGGAGGTGTACAGCATCTTGTCCACCAGCGTTGTCTTGCCATGATCCACATGGGCGATGATTGCAATGTTTCGAATCTTTTGCATATATCGTTTGATGTATATAGTCTGTTTGTTGTTTAGGTAGAACCTAAAAAGTCCCACAAAGATACAAAAAAAATCCCAAATATGCAAATTTTATTCGGGATTTTTGTGCAAAATATGTTTAATTCCTGTTATTTTGCAATAGTGGGGTTCTATTTGTGCGAATAGAATGCGCCTGCTCGCGATTTATTGCATTCGCTTTCCATCTGCGTCGTACATCTTTCCTTCGAAACTGATATATACTTTGTCTGCATGCAGGTACTTCTGTGCAGAGCGAATCTGTTCGGGGGTGAGCTGCTCGGTATGGGTGGGTACTTGTGCAGCGGGACTGATGTGGAATACAGTCATCATCACCGTGGTAGGCAGATAGTTGTGATTACCCGGATGGTAGGCAACTACAGTCACCTCTCCTTCGTTCTCGGGCGCGATGATGCCGTTCTCGATGCTGAGCAGACACTGCGTGTAAGCATAGGTCACGGGCAGTCCTGACGATAGTTCGGCGGTTGAAGGCACGTTTTGACCTACCGTCAGTTCGGTTTCCTGCTCATCCCAGTTGATGGTCTGCACGGCTTTCTGTACATGCAGCGCTACGGGCATCGTGCGGGTGTTGTATATGCCTTCGTTATCCGGCGTGAACAATACCGTCAACGCATAGTCTCCGGCATCCAGAATGCTGTCTTGATCCATATTCACCCATGTCAGTGTTCCGGCTACCTGACCCATCGTCTCGGTGAGCACGGCTTCGCGCAGCGGTTGGCCGTACGTCAGGTCATCCACGTGTACGCCTATTGTAGGATCAGCTTTACGGATTGTGAGCGTCTTGGCTACCGATTGTGCAGCATTGAACTTGTAGTTGCCGGGCTGTGTGGCGGTGAGTGTCACTTCGCCGGCACGAACAATCTGCACGACATTATTTTCTACATAAGCGATGTTCCTATCCGATGTCTCGTACACAACTTCCAGACCGGATGAAGTAAACGCGTTGAGAGTCAGCTGGTCGGTCGCTATGCACTCGCCTAAGTCCTGTATCCAGGTCAGCGTCTGGTCGTACTTCTTGGTCTTTCCCGTTACGGCTATGCTTACCTTACGTCCTTCGCCGGCTATCACAATCTCGCCGCTATGCTCGCCGGCCTCCGCATGGGAATAACGGATGGTGAACTGCGTGGTCTGATTGATCAGGTTCTTTTGTCCCAATGTAGTGACGGATGCCGAGAAATGCGGATCGGTACTGCTTACCTCCGCCACAATGTTCGTCCACGTCACGCTTATAATCTTCGTGGCCTCGGCAGCATCTACCATGGCTTCGCCAAACGGCCACTCATCCGTGCTCGCGCTCAAACTTTTTAGTTCAGTCACTTTAATCTTGCGAAACGCTACGGCCGTCTTGCCGGTTGCGTAGAACTTCAAGTAACGTGTGCTGGTTTTCAATGCTGCCTCTTCATCCGTATCGAATGAGAAGGTATTGCCTTCTTTGCTTAATACAAGCGACCAATTGTTGTGATCCGACGATTCATATACACTTAATGATCCGCTCGAGCCTCCTTGCCAACTGAAAGTCAATGTTTGGGCTATGCCTACCTGTGGTAAAGCAATCACGCACTCATCGGAATAAGTGGAAATTATCGATAATTTGCCAATACTCAGACCACCACCGATTCCCAATACAGGGTTCGACCAGCTAACGTTATCTGACTTACTGATTACGGTCAAAGCGTTGTCGAAATCACTCTCGGAAAACTCCGTGTCCCATGCCAACTGAGCATGCATGGTCACCGCCAGCATCAAGGCGGCTGCTATTGTAAAAATCTTTTTCATAATCATTGCAATCCGTTCGGCTTGGGAACGCCCCAAACCGAATCGGACTACAAAGTTAGAAAATTTTTCTAACTTATGCAAGTTTTCCGCTCATTTTCATAAAGATAGGCAACCGAAACCCAATAATCGTCCGCTATGCTGTGGCTTTTTTCTTCCTGTTGATCTTCAGTTGTGGAGCGTCGTGTTTGGTGCGGTCGTTGCTCAGTTCGCAGTCATCGATGGCGGCATACAGCATCTGTTCGAATAGGTTCACCGAACGCTTCAGGCTGTATTTCTCGCCTTGGTCGGCGTAGCGTTGTTCCATCTTCTTGCGTTCCTCGCTGTGATCCAGCCAGTAGTCGATCTTCTCGGCCAACGAACGCGGGTTGCCGGCTTCGAACAGGCTGCGCTCATCCAGTGCGAACTGTGGTGTGGCACTCTCCTTGCTGTTGGCTATGATCGGCACTAATCCTGTGGCAAACGCCTCGATGCAACTGATAGCTTCTATCTCCATATCCGATGCGTGTACATACAGATCGGTCTTCAGCAGTTGCTCGATCAGCTGCTCGCGCTCCAGGAACACGAACTCAGGTGCATGTGCCAGCGCGCGGCTTTGGGCTACATATTCCTCGTATTTAGGTCCGCGACCGGCAAACACTAATTGTATCCGGTCGGCGTATTTGCTCAGCCTAACCGCATCGATGATGACATCCTGACGTTTTTCCCTGCTCAGTCGGCCTATCATCATGATGCGTATCAGGCCATCGTTCTTGTCGCACTGACCCATCAGTGCTTGTACGCGTTTGCGTTTGCCGGCATCAATGAACGCCCGGTGTATGCCGTTGGATATGACGTGCAGCTTGGCGGTATAGTTACGCTGACGCATTTGTCCTGCTATGAACTCCGATGGCGCGTGCACGTGTGTCACGCGGTTGTACGCGATCTTACGGAACAAGGAATACAACATCTCATTTGCCCAGCGTACCTTACCCAACCCCAGCGAACTGGTGATGTTCTCGGGTTGCACATGGAAGGCTGCCGTCACCGGCTTGCCCGTCTCATGGCAGTAACTGATGCACGCCACACTGATGCCGAATGGCACGTATATATGTACGATGTCCGCCCAGTCGCATGCCTTGCGGATCAGCGGTTTGCGGATGTTCGCATAGCGGAAGTCATGTTTTTCGCACAATGGCTGAACGATAGGCAGGTGTAACACACCACATACGAAATCTCGCTCACTGCCTATCGTCTCGCCGTTCTTGGGTCTGTCGCTGCATAACGCACGCACGCGATGCCCGCGTTTCACTAATTCACTGGCAAAACGCTGTGCCGATACCGACGTACCGTTGTTGCTCGTGTACAAACTGTCAATCACAAATAGTATCTTCATATCATGTCTCCTTTCGAAATTTTTTGCAAAAGTACTGCTTTTTTTTCAATTATGCAAGTCTCTGCAGCCCCAATCGTAAAGAATGACATCTAATACTGAAAACCTATCCTCCTTTCCTCAACTTCAGGCAATACAATATTAAAAAAGCGCAACCCCTATTCCCGGTTGCGCTTCTTTTGCGTGAAATCGAATATTAATAATCGTACACTTTGTATTCGTTTAATTCGTTTAATTCGTGAACTAAAAAATAATCATTGCAAGTATTCGTCAATCAGGCGAATGATCAATTCATTGAGCAGTTCTACTTCGTAGTCTCCTACCGTGGCAGCTATATGTTCACCGCCAATGCCGCTATCGTTGGTCAGGAACACGTACGTGCCGTCTGTGGCGATGGCTGTAAAGCGAAGGAAGAACTCCGTGTGTTTGTCCACGCCGCTTGCCGCCACGGGGATGATACGTATACCCTGCTTGGCATATTTGGGAACAGACTGATGCAGGCTGCTCAGTACCTGTTCGTTATAGTGGGGTGGAGCATCCAGTAGCAGGAATGCGATGCGCATGCAGTTAGCCTCACGCCACGACAACTTCTGCAAGCCTTTCTCCAGTGCCGTGTGTACCGCTTCGGGGTAATCACCGCCGCCGTCGGCACTCTGCTTGCTGATGAACTGTGTGGTGGTACTCAGGTTCGTCGTGAAGTTACTCTCGCGGGTCAGGTAATCATCGCCCTCGTCGCGGTAGAACAAGGCTGCGGTGCGGATGTTGGCATCCGAGTGCTTGTTGCCCACGGTGGTGATGATATTGGTCAGATCGGCCTTCAGGAAGTTTATCTCGTCGGACATCGAGCCTGTGGCATCCACGATGAAGGCAATATCAATGTTCTTGTTAGCCGAAACCGAAGCGGTGCATTCGTTCCATACAGGCTCCTCGCCCCAATGCGTCAGGCTCACCGTTGCATTGACCGGTGTGCCGTTGATGGTCAGACTCAAGCCCGCTGCATCTACCGACTCATCCAGCTGCGTCAGTCCTACCCACAGGTTCGTCTCGCCTTTGTTGTTTGTGCGGGCTTCGTACACCACGCTGCCGTTGCGCACGAGCTGTATCGCTACGTCGCGTTGTGGCGCACCGTTGTTGTCTTTCACGCGAACGGCTACGCGGTTGTTGGTATAGAATCCCCAGTAACTGCTGAACGTCGTATAGTCGGAGCCTGATTGGTCGGCTTGGCTGTTGGTCATCAGGTTCGACCAGAACAGCCAGTTATCCAAGTCGCGCCACTCGCCGGCTGTCACCCTGCCGGCATGCGACTGCTCATCGCCGCCTTCGCCGGGTGCTGACGGCTCGCCTATACCCTCGTCACCGCCCACGTCGTCTGTCGTATATCCTTCTCCGCCGTCACCCGGCATCATCGGATCCATCTCGCCCTTGTTCGAGCACGCACACACCAGCGCTACTACGCCTACAAACAGTGCTAATTTTTTCATTGTTTTCATAATATGTATATTTTCCACCTGCAAAGTTACGACTTTTTTTTGACATTTGCAAATATTTCCTCAAAAAAAATCTCTATTTGTTCACTAATTAATCGAATTAATCAAATTCAATGGATATTTTTTGTAATTTTTGACGAAATAATGACCAATGTATTGATCCGATGTTGTTTGTTTTTGTTTATCGCTGCTGAGGTGTTGGTAATGAAATGATGATTTGTACGGGCAGGATGCTCAAATGTATTTGAAAGCAAACTGACCATACAAACCATCACAAAGCACGCACGTGCTTCAACCCCTCAGCAGGGTTTATGTAGGTTATTTTCCCCTTAATCTATCGCAAATAGATTTTAATAGTCTTTAATAGTTGACCTAAAAGTCCATTCGCAATTTTGGATTAATTTTGGGCAATTTTTGACTAAACCTTACCCATTGCAGTTTTCCTGCGCCGCAGCGCAATCACCCCTGCCGCAGCCGCAGCCATCAGCATCAACGGCAACACCGTCTGAATAAATTATTTGGTAGAATTCTCTATTTCTTGCAATAGATACTCATAGATATAACCGGAACTTTGGCTATACAAGCCGGTTTCGGGACGAGAAAGAGCCTTATATGTATTTGATTTGTAGATACAATCGACCGCCTGCTCAATGGTATAGTGCTTTTGCTCAACAAGCATATATGCCACGTCAGAAGTGATATCCTCTATCATAAATTGTATGTCTTGCGGCGAGATGTTTATCATATACGTGTCAGCAATTTGATGCCTTTTTCTGTACAAAAGGCATATTGATAAGTCTCTCCATGAACATATTTGATGCCTTTCAAGAATGTGCTAATATCCCCATGACCTATACGCTTGAATTCGCGTAATTGCAGCCCTACGGTGTCATTGGCAATCGGTCCATATACAATGTCGTAATCGTGCATGAAATTTTGTTCATTGTCTCTGTTGCGCCATATGAATTCTGCCCATTCTTCACTATAGTATGGAAAAATCTTTACGTTATATTCATTGGAAGCTAGTAACTGATCATCAAACAAGTAGGTATATATGATAGGATTTCCTCCCAAAAAATCAACTTTATTGTTAGCCATATCCAAAGCTTGCATCTTGTTTGGAGAGAGATAGAATGCTCGATTGAAATCTTTATACCGCTTAGATTGCGTTAAGTCGATTTCTTCAAATGGCATATTTGTTCCGTGATATAGTTTTATCATAACGTACCTCCTTGCCGACGGCAATATGTTGCAATATTGTCAATGTTTTCCGCAAAACTTAGCGTATGCATTATTCCATAATGTTTGTCACATAGTTCAGTAGCATGATAGCGATTCATATACAATGCGGCCTCGGCATCTGTTATACCAAAACGCTTGGCAAATTCTGCTATGAGAGCTATTATATATGTAATTTTATCTTTGAGCATAAATACTACATTTCTTTCCGCCTGCAAAGTTACAACTTTTTTTTGACATTTGCAAATTTTCCCACAAAAAAAAATATTTTTTTGGTAATTTTTGAAATTTTTTGACAAATATAGGATTCTTTGGAGTTGTTGTTTGTTGTTGGCGGTTGTTGACCCACCAAATCCAACGTGGTTTTTTCTGTTTATCGCTGCTGAGGGGTTGGTAATGAAATGATGATTTGTATGGGCAGGTTGCTCAAATGTATTTGAAAGCAAACAGACCATACAAACCATCACAAAGCACGCATGTGCTTCAACCCCTCAGCAGGGTTTATATAGGTTGTATTTTCCCCCTAATCCCATCGCAAATAGATTTTAATAGTCTTTAATAGTTGACCTAAAAGTCCATTCGCAATTTTGGATTAATTTTGGGCAATTTTTGACTAAACCTTACCCATTGCAGTTTTCCTGCGCCGCAGCGCAATCACCCCTGCCGCAGCAGCAGCCATCAGCATCAACGGCAACACCGCGTCACCGATGTTATTTGCGGTCAAGAAATCCCACAAACTCTTCCAGACTACGTTGCAGAACACTGCCTACTTTCAATTGCTCTTCGTATTTAGCGACCATCGTGGGACTCATGCTGCGATTGAGAGCGTAACGTACTACTTCCGGATTAGCTTCTTTGCACATCAAGATGCCTATACTGGGGTTCTCATTGCTGCGCTTCTCGTTTTGGTCAAGCGCTTCCAGATAGAATTCCAATTGCCCTAAATCCCGCGGGTCAAACTCATTTGTCTTTAGTTCTATTGCCACCATACATTGCAGTGCGCGATGATAGAACATTAGTCCATATAGTTCTAAGTAAGAAACGATACATTTGTGCCGCCGTTGGTGGCACAAATGTATTTGTTGGAAATTGTGTCACCACCGGTGATACAATTTCACCTCGCTCTAATTGTGTCAATGGCGTTGATACAAATTATTCAGTAGATTTTGATTTGTCCTATTTTGCCCCATACCAATGCTCCATTTGACAATTATTTTTGGCTATATCATTTCTAGAACATCTTCTTATAGCCAAAAATAATTTGTCATCGGAATAGGTCTTTTATTGTTATACAGCATGTAATCAATTCATTATAGTATGAGTTTCTCTTTGGCGCGTGATTTGAAACTAACGAAATTAGTACCTGTTTGTGTGAGGGAATCAGCTCGAGTAATCTCTCTTTTCTCTTACTCAACTTTTCTGCCTCTTGCTTTGATAGGCTATATGGCAATGTGGTGTATTTCATCTCACATAGCGAAATTACTCTGTCTGCTCGCTCTATAATCATATCCATTTGGGCAGTTGGTGTTGAAAATGCGTATGTTTTAGTGGCTATTCCATTTATTCCCAACGCCTTTTGCACTTCGTAAACATGAGCGAAGCATAAGCGTTCAAAACTTAATCCCAACCAATTGTTGTATCGAGGAGACGATTGAATATGCTGCCATGCGTCGCGGTCGTAGTAGTGTGTACCATGTAGGAACATGTGGTAAAACAAACAGTAGAAGTCCACTAACTGATATCGGAAAAATCGCTCATTTAGTGGCTGGCTTCTGCGAATAAAACCGCATTGTTCCAGTTCCTCTAATCGTCTGCTTAATCCTCCGCCATTACTCATGTGGCATGCTTTTGCAATCTCGTCGCGAGTGAATCCGGAACGTTTCTTGTTTAGTGCACTTATAATTTTCTCATATTCATCTGATTTTTTAAACAAAGACGAAAATAGATTGTTATACTCATCTCCAAGCAATGCATTCGGAGCAAAGAAGAGCCGATCGATGTTTTGTGCCGGACTTTTGCTCTTATCAAGAAGATGCAGATAATAGGGAATACCTCCCATTATCATATATATTTCGGCTATTGTTTCTTCGTTCCATCGTATATTTTGTGTACGCAAATACTGTTTTGTTTCAGATAGATTAAACGGAGCCAAGTGAATATGACATGTCAGTCGATTATGTAATCCTCCTTTGTTGCGAATTATATTTTTTACCATCCATGAGGCTGCACTACCGCATACAATAAGGAGCAAATGTTGTTGCATGCATCCCCAACTATTCCAAAAAAGTTCCAAAGCCTTTAGAAATTCTGATTTTTGTGTATCCATCCAAGGCAGTTCGTCAAGAAAAACTACCTTGCGACGTTTTCGTGAGGCACTGATGATCTGTTTTAAGATGTCGAAAATCTCATACCAGTCATTGGGGTACTTTGGTTGCGATTTGGAATATTCGCATAGGGATTTGTAGAAGTTAGCAATTTGTTCTTTGCGATTGCCACGAGCCAAACCGGTAGCATAGAAACAGAAATTATCGTTATAGAAAGTTCTTATAAGATAAGTCTTACCTACTCGACGTCGTCCGTATAACGCAACGAACTCTGCTTGATTCGACTCATTCAGCCGAGTCAATTCTTCTTTTTCTCGCTCTCTTCCAACAAATTGTGCATTCATATGTAAATTTATTTTTGGCTACAAAGATACAAAAAATATCTCATATAGCCAAAAATAATTCCTCTTTTAGCTCTTATTTTCTCATTTTTTCTCCATTTTGCAACATATAGTCTTTGTTTCGGCTTCAATTTAAGGTTTATTTGTGTTTATCGCTGCTGGGGGGGCGCCTCGCAGAGGTGAAGATTGAATTGTTAAGGGGCACTCAAATGTATTTGAAAGTGCCCCTTAGCAATCTAAGCTTCACGTGCAACGCACGGCAACCCACAGCAGGGTTAATTTAGGTTTATTTTCCAAAATCTACTCTTTGGCAAGTGTTCTGCGCCTGCGCAGCGCAATCACCCCCGCCGCAGCCGCAGCCATCAGCATCAACGGCAACACCGCGTCGCCAATGGGAGCCTGATCTTCCGGGCTAACCTCCTGGTTTGGCTTCGGCTCACGTCTCGGACGAATTGGTGACGGAGCCTCTGACGGTGCGTTATACGCTGCTGTACCATCGCTGTTCAATGCCGGATTAGCGGAATATGCACTTCCCGAACCTTGCATCGTGCTTGTTGACTGGAAGGCATTCTGCTGCGCTGTAGCATCTTTCTGCTCTTGATTGATCCATCCGGCCATGGCAGGCAGCGCAAACACTGCCGCCATGAGAATTACAAATAATCTATTTTTCATAATCTTCGTATTTTTCATATTATCAGTCATCAGTTACCAATCATTTTACCATCTGTCCTTCAGCCGTAAACATTTGTCCGTTGCGGATGATATACAGCGTGCCATTAATGAGCATCTTGCTAACGCTTGCTCCCTCAATTGCTCCGCCATTCTCAATAGCCGTCGGTACGTGTGCAATAGGTGTTCTGCTGACTACAAATCGTGCTTCGCTATCGCCGGAAACACTATTGAAGGTGTAACTGTTATCTTCGCTGATGAGCGTTGAGGCCTGCTCTTTCAGGTCATTGAGATACCACACATCATTACCTTCGTGTTTGAACGAGAATGTGTAAGTGTTATCCTCATTTCCTGGACGGAAGCCAAGAACTGTTCCCTCTGCATTGTTACTTGCTACGATAGCCATCTTTCCTGCATCGCTGAATGCGTAGAGCTGCGGCGTGTACGGGCTACCGGATAGTTTGTAGCCTTCCCAGCCGTCGTCGTAGTCGCTGCTGAAGTCCTCGCGCATATAAACCAATACATGGTCATTGTATCCGCTTGTACCCTTCACATACAAATTGAGAACTTCTAAATCATTGTCCATTTCGCGTTTCGGTGCGCGGTTCGGATTAATTGTCACGCCACTTGTGGCAGGAGTATATACGTTCTTACCATAATCGAAAGTAAGCGTATATGTTCCGCCTGTGCCTCTCGTCTTAACCAAGAACGCCTGCTGCGAAGGAATAACTGTTTTGCCAGAGTAACTTGACGGGTCTTCCTTAACAGCGTTAACGGGTACAACAGTCCACTGGCCTGCGCCATCTCCGTCATGTTCGCCGCCCTCGATGGCTGTTTCATAATCCAAGGCTGAACCTGAGTTGAAGATATAGAACGTTGCCGATGTTCCTACAAAATTAGTAGATGTATCTGCTGCCAACGAAGCAATATCAATCGGTGCAGTCCACGAGTTGGCGAACATGTTGTCCGATATAGCTTCGTCACGCTTTGTAAGTGTCAGAGTCTTTGTGCCTGTTTTGCCCGGCAACAAGAGTTTACCATGTACTTCGTATGTCTCGTTCTCATCTTCCGTACGCATTATTCGATAAGCCTTGAACGGAGCCATCTTAGCTGAACCAAACGATGCCCAATCATCCGCATCGTCGTCATAAACGCGCAGGTAACTGCCGTAGTACGAAGTCTTGACTGTCGAATCTACAGCTATACCGAAATATTGGTTAACCAAACCATGAGTTGCATCATTCTTTGCTTTGGAATAGAACTGTACAGTCGCCAGCATGTTTTCTTGTGCAGAGCCGGTTATCAACGCGCCGGTTCCTGAAGCGGAAGACTCAAGTACCAGATCTTCGGCTGCAGTCACAAGGCGATTGTCACCATCTGTCGTTTTCTGAACAGTCGTAGCCACTACCAATGCCGCCGTCGGATTGATTGTAATCTTGCCCGTGTTTCCACTGTGCTGATCAATCACCACACTCTTCGCCTTAGCATCAGCAACATTAACCAAGACAGGTTTTGTCAATACAACATCATGCTCGATTGTCGGCACACAAGCAGGTGACCAGTTGTCTGCCTCATCCCACTCTGTTTCATGGTCATCAACATCACCTTCGAACGTCAGTTCTACCGGCACAATCTTCAAATATACGGTGCGAGCTTTGGTGACTGTAAGCGCTAGAACAGTATTGCCTTCACCACTAATAGTAGCACCATCGGAGCCACTCTTATAAGGGGTAGAGCACTCGGCATTGCTGTACCATCCGGCTATTTCATAACCCGTACTCAGATTAGCCGTGAAGGTAATCGAACCATCATTCTTGACATACTGCCCGGTAGCAATCGCATTGCTTTCGCCATCTAAGACTGATGTCCAACTACCGCCATTTCCGACGATTCCATAGGTGATTTGGTAAGAAAGTGGGTTGACAATATATACTTGCGGATGTGCACCTTCGTCTACTTCGGTTACAGTTATTGTATAAGAACCCGTACCGGCAGTAGCGAGCTGTGCGTCTGCATTAGTACTTGCCAACTTGGTATTCGTCTTCTCTGAGATAACAGCCTTAGAGTCAAGTCCCCACGAAGTGTTGTCACGCCTATCCAAAATACGGAACTTGTAGTTCGTATTTGGTCGTTCTAACGTCACCGAAGTAGAATAGTTACCAGCGCTATATGTAAAGTCTTGCGAAACTGCCCAACCCGGCATTCCGGCAGGTGTATTAGTAGGAGCGTCATCCAACGAGCCATACAAGCCATAACGAACCACATAGTTAGCTGTGATAGTTATCGCTTTCTTTGTGGTCAGCGTGAAAGTCTGCGTAGCATTATTTGTGCCACCTGTAGAAACATAGTTCGTATCAGCTTTACCCGCTTCAGAGAACGTCCAATGGCTGAAAGCATATCCGTCAGCAGCAGTCACCGTGAAAATTGATGAAACCGTTTCCGGGTGTCCGGTTACCGATGTCGTGCTTACCTCACCATGAGCACCGGCATTGACGGTAACGGTGATATCATCTTCTGCCCACTTTGCGTAGAGTGTTGTAGCATCATCATGAACCCATTTGCCACCACTTACGTAGCCGGAAACATTATTCAATGATCCATCTGCATTCACAATCTTGTGTGAATATTCAGCATCATCGTAATATCCCTCTACTTTATATCCTTCGCGAGTCGGTGCAGTAATGGAGAATGGGCCAGTTGCATTGTATGTTGCAATAAAAGAGCCATTGCCACCATAATCTCCATTATCATCCAAAATAACTGTTTGTGTCCATTTGGCATAAAGCGTTGTGTTTGCAGAAATACTGAAAGTTCCTGTACTTATCGCAACATCCGTACCACTACCACCTTCTGCTGTATTCCAGTAAGCCAATGTATTATAACCAGTTTTTGACAAACTACCGGAATTACCTTTTGCGGTCACAGTAGTGCCAGAAGCGTAGTAGTCATTATCCGTTGGTACGGTTCCTGAACCGTCATTCGCATCATAAGTCACCTTATACGATGGCGGAAAATGAATTGACATCTTCTTATCAGTAATGTTCCATGCAAATCTATATGTACCGGCTCCTGCTGTTCTCAGTATGACATTTTTATTGTCATTATCTTGATAAAATGTCCCCGATGCTGTTTTATTGTTTGCATAGGTAATTTCCGCCTCTGTTTCATGGGTACTACAGCTCCACCATGAGTTTGCATCCCTTGCGACCACCTTAAATTCTATGGAAGTATTGGCAGGCAAATCTATCTCTACATAGCCGGTGTCTTTACTGCTAGCATTTTTCCCGATATTCTCAATCAAGTGGTCTTCAACAAATCTCGTCTCATCCGGGAATTCTCCTTTTACACTCCATGTATAATCGAAATTAGCTGTTACGGTCTGATTGTTTGCGGAAGGGGTAAAAGTTGTCTCTGCTTCACTATCATCACCGTAAGTGCCCGAACCTCCGGTCCAGCCGGTAAAGTAGTACCCCTCATTGTAAGTAGCAGTAATATTACCTCCGGACACAAGTCCAAATGCCGTAGCCGAACTCGGAGTCACCGTACCACCAGCTGTAGGACTTGCAACCGCTGTTACGTTATAGGTCTTCTCAGAAAAACGAGCATATACTGTGGTAGTACTTGTTGGCGTGAATGTGTAAGTTCCCGGAGTACTGGAATCTAACCGAGTTCCCCCACTGGCATCCGTATAGAATCCATCAAATGTGTAATTACTATTTACCTCACCAACTACATATGTTGTCGTTGCTGTTCGGCAAGCGCTTATTCCTTGAGTAGTCTCCGATGTAGATAAGGATTCTGTTTGTTTTGAACAAGTTGTAGCAGCTGTAAGAGCATATGATGTCATAGAAATAGTTGCTTTAGCTGTTCCAGAGCTATAGGAGCCACTTGTCGATGGCTTAACTACAGAATTTAAGGTTTGGGTAGAGTTGAGAGATGAATACCCAGAATAAGAATACGTAGTCACTGCGGTTTCGTCGTTAGCAGAGTTTGGCACAAACAAGTTGTACTGGCGGCTACTATGATCCATCATTTTGGCACAGTTGGCAGTATTTTTATTTGCATAAGTTACTCGACTGCTGGCAGAAAAACCCGTCTGACCATCGTCACTCCATGAACCAGTATTAGCCATAAAATAGAGATGCTCATAATTGTTCCAACTAAAACTCCCATAATACCATAAATTAGTATTATCAAATTTTGACAGAGTTAACAATCCAGATGCAGCAGAAGGATGACCGTCGCGACCAATTAAGATGTAACGGTAAGAGTTACTTAACATATTGTTGCTGTTATCAAAATAAACATACGCACTTCGAGCAAAGTAAGTAGTATGCCATTCGTAATCAACCCAATCCGTACCATAATTCCAGATTGCAGTCTGCCCCGAACCTGACACATTACCACCATTTGAGGTATAATGATCACCTCCATAACTTGTTTTGAGCTGAATGTTCCAATAGTCACCAGCTGGAACAAGATATCTTGCCCACCCATCTTCTGCGTCTGCCGGAGACTGCCATCCTGTCCAAACATTAGACGTATTCCTCATCTGAATCCAAAAGTCCGAATCGCCCCATGTAGAATACGCGGATGGCCACTTATACCAATAGATATAAGTTTTGCCATCGAAATGCTGTTCATCCGCCCACATTTGTGGAATACTTGTTATTAATACTACTCCGAGTAATAATAACTTAAATAGTTTAAATTTTTTCATAAGATTTTATATTTTTATTTGTTAATATCATTGGAAAAATTCGCGATATGTAGCGAAATTTGAGTATTCTTCGTTACATGCATTCGCAATCTCTTGTTCACTTTTGCGAGCATAGCATCCGCATTCGTTATATATGTATGTCTTCTTTACATTATATACGTCAAGATTTACTGATACTCCACTATCTATTTGATTTGACATATAAGCTGGATCAAAATGAGTATAATTCCTACAAGTGACAT
>Ga0310696_10000261_pt1 | contig 89940 bp, 70 predicted proteins | sample AusTroGonzalo_MG_4_FD_203885 | JGI IMG/M metagenome (GOLD analysis project Ga0310696, IMG submission 203885) | Bovine rumen microbial communities from tropical cattle in Woodstock, Queensland, Australia - Gonzalo_02 (v2) (version 2) | ecosystem: Host-associated > Mammals > Digestive system >...
GCCGAGCGCGCCGCCCGCAACGGCCGCAACCCCCTGACCGGCGCCTCCATCCAGATCGCCGCCAGCCGCGCTCCCAAGTTCCGTGCAGGCAAGGCCCTCAAGGACGCTGTCAAGTAAGCATTTCTGACTTGCGGGCTGGGGTGCTTAGCTCAGTTGGTAGAGCGGCGCCCTTACAAGGCGTAGGTCAGGAGTTCGAGCCTCTTAGCACCCACCAATCCTAGTCCGCATAGACACGCAAACCCTGTTTTTACAGGGTTTTTCTGTTTATTATTCACGTATAGATACGCCTGTCTAGCGCCAAATGGTGGCTGTTTGGTGGCTGTCGTGGTGGCTGTTCTCAATCTTGTGGGGCAATGGATGGCATCAATCTCGAAGACTCCGTACGGAATGTTCCGCGTACTCTGGCGTGAGGAAGGAAAAAAGCGTCAAAAGAATTTCAAGACCAGAGCGGAGGCAAAAAAGTTTGCCGCCACGCTGGAACTGACCCCCGCCGCGAAGCGCTCCTCTGTCACGGTTGCGCAGCTGCTCGACGACTACAGGCAGCGCGTGACGCCCACGAAGCGCGGAGCACGGGCGGAGCACTTTCGCATCGGACGGCTGATGACGCGGCCCTTTGCGACACTGACCCTCGACAGGATCACTGCGAAGGACTTGCAGGAGTTCGCTGATGCACGGCTTCAGGAGCCTTCAAACAAGTACAACAAGTCTCTCTCTCCAACAACCCTGACGCGGGAGCTGATGACGCTTTCCGTGGTCTTCAACGACGCAATCCGGCGCGGACTGATGACGAGGAATCCCTGCGCGGATGTGCGCAAGCCGAAGCCCGAGCCGAACCGTGAGCGCACCGCAACGGATGCGGATCTGGAAAAGCTGATGCTGGCGAGCGGATGGGACGGGCAAAGCGTGCCGGTATCTGAGATTCAGCTGGTGATGGCGCTGTTCATGTTCTCGTGCCGCACAGGAATGCGATCCGGCGAGATTCTGCGGATTGAAGAGACGTGGATCGACGGGAACGTGATTCATCTGCCCCGCGAGGCAACAAAGACGGACTCGCGCCGGGATGTGGCATTGGGCAGGGAGGCAAGACGCCTTCTGGCGCTGATTCTTGAGCGGGGGGATCGTCCGTTGATCTGCGGATGCATGAGCGACCAGACCCGTGATGTGCTGTGGCGCAGGATCCGTGACAGGGCGGGGCTGGGGCCGGTTCTGGACTCTGCTGGACGGGTGATCCGGGAAGGCTTGAACTTCCACGATGGCAGAGCGACATTCTGCACATGGGCCGCTTCTCCTGACCCCAGAACGGGAGCGCCCCGCCTGGATGTCCTTGCTTTGGCAAGGCAGACGGGGCACAAGAATCTCAAGATGCTGCAGCGATATTACCGGGCGACAGCCGGTGAGATCGCCGAGCGGCTGGACTAGCGCATCTGGGAGAGGATGGCTTCTCCCTGTTCCTCGAACTTGGATCGGGCCCAAGCCTCAACCTGCGGGCGGGCCCAGCGGCGGCGTCCTCCGGGGGTGAGCGAAGTTGCGCGGGGGAACGTCGGATCGTTGAGGATCTTGGTGAGCGCCCCGGACTGCGGGTCATAGCCGAGGAAAAGGGCGACGTCGCTCATCGACATCGCGAACCCGGTTCGTCTGGTCATTTCGATTGCCACTTCCTTGGCCAGCACCTTGACATCTACCACTGCTTTCTCTTCCATATTTTTCCCTGAGAGTTCTCTGATTGTTCAAAAAAAGTTGAAAAATGACGTAGTACAGAACTGCGGCATCTGCTACGGAGTATATACGATATTTTTCACTTTTGCTGTGTCAGGCTGTGCCTTGCGTGATCTCATCTCCCAACTTGCAAAATTACTCCGCCCAGAACTTGTAAAACTTCATGTTTTTCAATCAAATCAATTCTGTGCCGCTTTTCGTTTGCTGAAAAATGGGATAAACTTCGCTTGATTTCGCCTAGTCTTCGTTTCGATTCATACTAGTGCGATTTCCGTCAGTTCATCTCTCTCTACGCACTCTGCGCCCGCTGACGCCTTACTCACCTGAGACAAAGAGGGCCGTGCCTCGTGCACGGACTAGGTACGTTGCCGCGCAGGTAACCGGTGAGGAGGCGGAACCGTCACGACGGCCCCACAACGTCAGCGGATGCCGCTTTCTTTCCTCCTGGCGGAATTTGTTCCGGCGCAGACCGGCTTCTCTTTGTCATCAGCGTGTTCGATGAACCATTTGGCTGGGTTCGGGCGCCGTGGACACAACAACCAGGCACGCGGCGAATCGGCCCGCAAGGATTGAGCATGTCGCAGACTGAAACTGAAAAGCAGGAGCGTCGGAGCATCGTTGATGAGCTCACAGACATTCCCAGGCTGGAGCGGGACTTTCACAACCGCGTCCGTGCCGGAGCCGAGGTGATCACGCTGGATCGCAAGACCGAGACGAACCTTGAGGAACTGAGCCGCAGCGACGGGGTCATCCCGGTTCGCGCCAACAAGACGCGTGGTGCGGGCTATCAGCGCGTTGCCTGCTTCAAGGAGGGCGAGGTTGCCGAGCAGTTTGCCGCTCGCTGGCCCGAGGTGAGTGCGGCGTCGCGCTTCTTTTCGCGCGGCGTGCGCAAGAACTATTACCGCGTCGCTCTGACCGAAGACGAGATTGACGAGCTGGAAGAGAAGGTCACGGGGCACATTTCCGATGAGATTGACGCGCTCAAGGCGAAGGAGCAGGAGCTGCTTCAGACCCTTGCCGAGTTCGGGCTGTCCGAGCAGAGCGTCACCTGCGCGAACGTGTTCCGCCTGAACCTCATGATTGAGACGGCCGAGCAGGCGCTGATGGTTGACCTTGCCGAAGCCGCCGACAACGTTTCCTCGCTGCTGCACGTTCTGGACACTCTGTACTACCGGCGCGGCCTGACCCGCAGCCAATCGTCCGAAATGAGGCAGAAAGGCGTGCAGGACGCGATGAACACCTTGGGAGAAACAACCCTGTTCCTTGTCCGCTCGTCCCGCAAGACCTCGCGCCATTGCGAGACGCAGGCCAGGCAGGCTCGTCAGGAGCGTGAAAAGGCCGAGAAGGCCCGCAAGGCCCGCGAGGAGGAGAAGCAGGCGGAGGATCGCAGGAATGAGGCTGAGAAGCAGGAGCTGAGCCGCAAGGCCGATGAGGTTCTTGCCGAAGCGGAGCGCCGCCGTCTGGCTGAAAAGAAGGCAGGAGAGGAGCGTGTGAAGCGTCAGGCCAGGGAGAAGATCAAGGCCGATGCCGAGCACGCCAAGGAGGCGTTTGCGACTCACTCCGTGTCAACGGAAACCAGCGGGGAGGGCGCCGGGAAATAAGCTCCGGCGCGAACGGCGATGTCCTTGCTTTCGTTCCTCAACCCGCTCTCCCGCCCGAAGCCTTTGGATCGCGAGAAGTCTCGTGCTCCGGCAATCGTGCGTGAACTGCTTGGCGAGCCCCGGATGACCGAGGCTGACTTTGCGGTGCAGCGCATCGTGTACGGCGCGGTTGGCGTCATGGTGGTCATGGCGATGCTGCCGTCTGCGTGCAGTGGCACTTCCGGCACGGAGAAGGAACAGGGCAAGGACACGAGCAGCGTTGTCGATGTTGCACCCCCCGCCGCCACCGCTACACCGGTCACCGTCCCCGGTTCCAACTTAACAACTGCTCCTGCTGCACAAAACTCGATCCGCGCAGGAGCGCAAACCGCTTCCCCCCTCGGCAGCTCTCCGGCAAGCCCGCGTGATGTTGGTCAGTCCCTGGTTCAGGATGCTTGGACATCGGCGGGGATCAGCAGGGCCGCCGGGGGGCGGAAGGGCTCTGGTGTGGGTCCTGAAAAACATAATCCGGATGAAACTCCGAACATCTTCCATTGGGGGATGAAGTTCCTTGGGGGACGACTGCAGGAAGCTCCTGAAGCCTTTTCCCTTGTCCCGGGAAGGGCGGAGGGCGCAGCCCCCGCCCCAAATGACCATGAAGTCAACCGAAAGACCGAAGGCAATGGCGCGGCAGGAGAAAAGACCGGCAAGGCAAAGGATCGGCCTGACCAGTCCAGGAAAGGCGCCTTTCTCGAATCCGGCATCCGTGCAGGAATCCGAACCATTGCCGCCCTGACCGCGCGCGAGGCACGGGCATCAGTCCCGGCAGCCACGTCGGCAGAGCAGGCGTCGGGCGCCGGTCAGGTTCCCGTGGTGACGGCGCAGGAGTGGAAGCCCGCACAGGGCGACTTTGTCGTGCCGTCCATCAACACCGGCTCCGAGCAGTTCCTTGTTCTTGAGCCAACTGACGACATTGCTGGCTTTTTAGCGTACGACGTGATTCTTTCCTGCGCTCCGAAGATTCATCCGGCCACGATGAGCTACCTCATCCGCCGGGCGTCTGCCGGTCAGGCGTGGTCCGTCAGCGATCCCGGAGACACGTTCTTTTCCTCGACCAGCGCGGCAGGAGCACGAGCTGTGATGCGCAAGCTCCGCGAGAAGGACGTGAACTTCACGACGGGGCTGCTGCAGCTCCCCCGGAATCTTCTGGAAGACAAGGGCGTGGCGCCTGAAGCCGCTCTTGAACCCTGCGTCAATTTGCGGTTCGGGCAGGAATTGCTTTTGCGCGAGTACCAGATTGCTCTGACGGCCTCTCCCGATGCACCGGTGACGGCTCTTGCGGTTGCCCTGAGGCAGTTCGAGGAGATGACCCGCTCCCGTGCCTTTGTCCAGGTTCCGTATCTCTACGCAAGGGGCTACGCCGACCTTGAAGAGGATCTGGCAAACGCCGCCATGCAGGCCGGGGATGATCCCTTGTCTGGGGAAAGCCAAGCGGGAGCGCAGGCGCAAGCCGATCAGGCGAATCCCTCTGAACCGGTGGCCGTGCGCCCCATGACGAAGGAGGAGGCCGAGAAGGCTGACGAATCCGCCCGTCTGGCGCAGGTGCGGGCCATTTCGCGACGCAAGGTGGCCAGGGCCAACCATCCGGTCGAACAAGACAAACCCATTCAACTGACCGGCAGGCAGGCCCTTCTTGGGGGCGTCTCCGGCCATGAAACCAACCCAAAGGAGGCAGGCGCCCAATCCGTCGAGGGCGGACTGTCTCGCGTTCCGTCGGTGGCTTCTTCGCAGGCTGCCCGGAGCGAAGCGCAAGAGGGCGGCGAGTCCGGGCGGGAAACCGCCGGGGCTGACGTCTTCAGCCGCAAAGCGCCGTCTGGCGGCGGGCTTCTGGTGAAAGCCGGGGGCTCAGCTGCAGGGGCGGTGTTCTGACGGGAAAAAAGCTTTTTTCATTAATTGGAGTTCAAAAAATGGACATCACGAAAGAAAAACTTGAAAAGGTCGTTGGCAAGTACATCCCTTGGACGAAGACCTCCCTCATCATGATCCTTGGCGCTCTCGGGATGATGCTTTTCATCCTTTTTCCGGGAACCGTTCATGCGGGCGGCGTCTCCCAGGCTGGCAAGGCCATCGAGGACACCTTCCAGGTCATCATCCAGTACATGGAGGCCGCCGCTGGCGTTGCCGCAACCGTGGCTGGTCTGTGGGCTGGCTATCAGGTGCTCTTCGGCGGCGAGACCTTCCGCACGATGGCTCCGTTCTTCATCGGCGCAGTGATCCTTGCGGCCGTGCCCTGGATCGTCGGTCTGATTTTCACCTAATCCGGGGATCGGACAAAACAGGTTTCCCGGAAGGGCTTTTCCCCGGACAAAGGGGAAGTCCTTTCGGGAGTCGATGCACAAACTGAGGGACGGCAATGGCAGACGGCGAAGGCAGGAAGGAAATCCTGCATACAACATATCCGGTGTTCAAGGGGGCGACGCGCCCGGCGATGGTGCTGGGGGTGCCGGTGGGCCCCTTCATTGCCGCCGCGATTCCCACGTTTTTGCTGGCGTTCTGGGTGCACATTGCGATTGGTGCGCTCTTCGTGCTTGAGATGCTTGTGATGAGGCAGATCGCGAAGAAGGACGACTACCGGTTTCATCAGATCGGGCTCGCATTGCGCTCATTCGGGCAATGCCGGGCGAACAAGAAATTCTGGGGCGGGTTTCTGAGCCTGTCGCCCTCCATGTGCGGGCGGGCTGAAAAACACGCACTCTACATTCTGCGGGAGCCGCGCAAGGCGCATGACTCGCCGCTTCTCAAACGACAAAACGAACAGATCCGACGGGAGCAGGAGCGCAAGGAGCGCATCGCCCGGGGCGAGATCTTTGATTGACCACAACAGGGGCTACTCATGGCACTGGATCATGAACAAAAGCAGATTTGCGAACTGATGCGTCAGGCTGTTGCCAACCATGGCATCAAGAAGAAGAACCTTGCGCAGCGGAGTTCGGTGACGCCTCAGGCGATCTACCTGCGCCTTTACGGGCGGGTTTGGGCGCCGATTGAGTTCCGGCGTGAACTCGCGCTGCTCATGGGGATGCCAGCCGAGATTTTCTTTACCGCGCAGGAAAAGGAATCCTGCAAGCAGCTCAAAAGCCTGATCCGCACGGCGCGCAGGCAGGAAAAGCAGGAAAGGGCTGACGAAGCATACGCGCAGGGAGAATGACGATGGAACTGGCGACTCTTTTGACGGCGGCAGGCCGGGAAAAGCCGCTGGCCGACTTCATCCCGTATTCGTCCGTGATTGACGACGACATCGTGCTGACGCGGGACGGCTCCCTGATGCTCACGCTTTCGGTGAAGGGCGTGGGCTTTGAAACGGAGGTGTCCTCCGTGACGGATCGGATGACGGAGAATTTCAACCGATTCCTGACCTCGCTTGCCGGAGAGCCGGTGACGGTGCATGCGCACCGCCTGCGCCGCCGCTATCACGACTCGCTCTCAGACATTCCGGGCGAAGGGTTCGCTGCTGATTTCACCCGCAGCTACAACGAGCACATGTCCGGGCAGACGCTGATGGCCTGTGAGCTGTACCTGACGCTCGTGATGCGCACGGAGACGGGCGCCAAGGGGCCGCTCGCGAAGCTTTTCAATGCGTTCAAGACGAGCCCGACGCTCAAGGACATTGAGGTTGCGCTTGCCGGTGAACTCAAGAAGTTCCGCAACCTTGTCGCGATGCTTGAGAGCACGATGTCCGATTATTCGTGCGCACGGCTCGGAACGTACGAAGGCGCGGACGGGGAGCAGTACAGCTCGCAGCTGACGTTCTACAACTTCCTTCTCACGGGGCAGTGGGTGGCGGTTCGCGTTCCGTCCTGCCCGGTGTTTTACGCCCTGGGCAACGCGCAGATGTTCATCGGACCGGACATCGTTCAAATTTCTTCCGGCACGAACCAGAATTTCATCCAGTGCCTTGAGATCAAGGACTGGCCCGAGTACACCTTCTCCGGCATGCTCGACGGGCTGTTCTACCGCACGTTCTCCTCGGATGCGCAGGGCTACGAGTTCATCGAGTCGCAGTCCTTCGACGTGATGAGCCGCAAGGACGCGGTGGCAAGGCTTGAACAGCAAAAGCGCCAGCTAATCAGCGCCGGAGACAAGGCGGTGAGCCAGATCCGTGACCTGCTTCTTGCCCAGGATCGCATTCAGGCCGGTCAGTACGCGCTTGGAGACTACTGCTATTCGCTCATCGTGTTCGGCAGGACGGAGCGCGAATGCCGCACCAACGCGAACGACGCATACGCGAAGCTGAACGAGGCCGGGATGATGCCGTTCCACGCGACGACCTCCTGCCTGCACAACCTGCTTTCCAGCCTTCCGGGCGGCTACGAATGGCGTCCCCGGATGGCCAAGATCACGAGCGCGAACTTTGCATGCCTGGCGCCCTTCCACAACTTCATGCCGGGCAAGCGCTTCGGCAACCCGTGGGGCGAGGCTCTGGCGCTTCTGCCGCAGCTCTCGGACGCGCCGTACTACTTCAACTTTCAGGAGTCGCCCCGCTACAAGAACTGCTTTGGCGACAAGCTTGCGGGCAACACGGCGATCTTTGGCACAACCGGAACCGGCAAGACGGCTCTGGTGAGCTTTCTCACGACGCTTGCCATGAAGTACGACACGCCGGAGACGGCATTCTCGCTGTTTTACTTCGACAAAGACCATGGCGCGGAGATTCTGACCCGGGCGATGGGCGGGCGCTACATCAACATTCACCGGGGATTCCCGACCGGCCTCAATCCGTTCCGCATGGCACCCACGCCGGAGAACATTGCGTTCCTGATCGGCTGGGTGACGATGCTCCTTGAGAATTCCGGCCCGAAGCTGACGGCTCTTGAGTCCTCGAAGGTGGAGACGGCTGTGCGCCTTGTCATGCATCTGCCAGCGCACGACCGCTCGATGGAGGTGATGCTGCAGAACATCACCGAGGGAACGACGGCGGCTGAACGAGACAATTCCATTCCGCGCCGACTTGCGAAATGGTACGGCCGTGGCGACTATGCCTGGGCTTTCCCTCCCGGAGAAGACATTATTGACCTGGAGGCGTCCAACGTGGTCAGCGTTGACGGCACGGAGTTCCTGGCTGACGAGGAACTGTGCGCGGCCATTGCCTCGTATCTGCTGCACCGCGTCCGCCAGTCTCTTGGAACGCGCAGGGCCATCCTTGTGATGGACGAGTTCTGGATGTGGATCCGCAACCCCATCTTTGGCGCATTTGCCGAGGACATGCTGAAGACGATCCGCAAGCTGAACGCGCTGGTGATTCTCGCCACGCAGTCCCCGAGCGATGTCTTCCGCACGGAGCACGCAAGATCGGTTGTGGAGCAGACCACGACGAAGATCTTTCTTGCCAACCCGCAGGCAGACCGCAAGGAGTACTGCGAAACGTTCCACCTCAACGAAGCCGAATACCAGTTCATCAAGGGGCTGAACGCAACGAGCCGCTGCGCGCTCATCAAGCAGACGGACGGAGCTGCCGCCGTGCGCATCGACCTGAGCCCGTTCCGGCACGAACTTTACGTTTTCAGTTCCAGCACGGAAAACATTGAGCTGATGAACACGGTGATTGCCGTCCTCAAGGAGCAGGGATGCACGGACGAGCAGGCCGAGGATCCCCGCAACTGGCTCCCGCTGTTCTACAAGGCGGTGGATGACGCCCACGGACGCAGCTGACCAATCAAAAACAATTCTGGAGAGAGAAAAAATGGAAGACCGCAGATCGGAAATCGCAGTGGTTCAGGGTGAGCTGGCAGGGCAGGGAGCCAGGAGCAGGCTTCCCCTTGTCCCGGGCGGCGCTTGCGCCGGAATCAGAAAGGCCGTTGTCGCGCTTGCGGCCGGGCTTTGCCTTGCCGGTGCGGTGCACGCTTCCGGCGTGCCCACGGTGGACGTTGCGGCCATTACGCAGGCCGTGATGCAGTATTCGCAGATGCTTGAGCAGTACGCAACGCTCGGGCAGCAGCTTGCCACGCAGGGCGACATCAAGAGCATTGCGGCGCAGGCCCTTGGCTACAAGGGGCTTGACAGGGCGATCACCACGGACTCGTCCTCGATGTTCTCCGCCGAGGTGGAGTCGGCCATCAACGCCATCCGCTCTTCTGGCTACGGCGGCCTCACGCCAAGGGCGAAGTCGATCTACAACGAGATGGGGCTGGGCGTGAACTGCGGCGACACCGATGACGGAACCAACATCCAGAAGACCTGCATCCGGAGCGCGGCGCTCCTTGCTCAGAAGATTGCCGCCTACGAGGAGGCCCGCGAGGTTGGCGTGCAGAACCAGAAGCTGATCGAACAGAGCCTCAAGGGGATCCAGAACTCCACGGACATGAAGGGCGCTGCCGAGGCGCAGGCCGCCATCCAGAAGCTCACGGCATCGTTCCAGAGCCAGGTGCAGCGCTTTCAGGTGTTCAAGGAGCGCATCGAGCTCGAACAGCAGGTGGCCGCTGTGGCGGAAAAGTCCGCGCAGCGCGAGTACACGTCGAGCATGGGCGCACTGTTCAAGAACAGCAAGTACGGCAAGGGGAACTAAGCGATGGCGGACGAAACCACTTACAGCTGGATCACAACCCCGTTTCATATGGTGGGCGAGGCTTTTGACTCGCAGATCAGCACATTCACGGCTGCCGCCAATCAGGGCGTGGTCAACATCCTCCTGCCCATCGTGTCCATGGCGGTGACGATCTATTTCCTGTACATCGCATGGGAGATCATGCAGGGGCGCAACCGTCGCAATCTGATGGACTTCCTTTGGGAGTGGGGGAAGATTTCAGTCATTGCCTACGTGGCGCTCGGAGTGCCCCTGTATACGCAGTACGTCGTCAATGTCTTCGGCGTGCTCGATCAGTGGCTGATTTCGGCGATCCCGCAGGGGAATCTGCCGAACGTCGACTCGGTTTGGGATTCGCTGGACGCCATGCTCGGGAATCTATGGGCGGTGGTGGGCAAGCTGTCGATCATCGGAGAAAAGATCAGCTGGACAAACTTCTTCGCGATCCTGGTCATCGTGCTCTGCATGATGGGCGCCGCGCTCGGAATTTTCATGCTGATCGGCTACGGCCTGACCATCGTCATCACCAACAAGATCACCATCGTGATTCTGCTGGGTCTTGGACCGCTGTTCTGCTGCTGCCTGATGTTCCCGCAGACAAAAAGCTACTTTCAGGGCTGGATCAAGTCGCTGATGGCGGCGATTTTCACGCTGGTGTTCTTTGCCGCCGTCCTGGGCTTTTTCAATTCCGTGACGGACGCGATGTTCACGCAGGTTTTGGCGGATCTGGCACCCGGAAACGAATACGCGGTGGTGGCGCAGTTCACGCTCATCTTCATCATGCTCTGTGCTTCGGCGAAGTATCTGTTTGCATGGATTCCGCTTGTGGCGAGAAACATCACGGGCGCCTTCTCCGCACAGGCTCGGGGCAATTTCTTCACGAGCGATCCGGTCAAGAATGCCGCGCAGATTGCAGGCAACACCGCGAAGCTTGCTACGGGCGCCGCTGCTGCGACTGCCGCCGTTGGCGGATACCTGGCGGCTGGTACGGCTGGCATGATGGGGGGCAAGTCGCTCTCGGACGCCTATGACAAGCTCGGAGCAACCGGCAAGGATGACAAGGTGAACCAGAACGGCACGGGCGGCGTTGGCAACGAAGGAACGGCTGGCGCAACGGGCGGTCTGGATGCAACCGCAGCCAATGCTCGCAGCGGGCTGCCTGAGAGTGCAGTGATTGCACACCGCGTTAAGGGTCCGGGCGAAACGCCTGGGGTTGCAGGCGGCACAGGGGCCGCTGGCGGAACCGGTGCGGCAGGCGTTGGCGGCTCAGCTGGCGTTGGTGGCGCGACTGGAGCAACGGGCGGCATCGGCGGTCAAGGTTTCAAGGGTGATGCCGGTACGGCAGGCTCTGCTGGTGTCGCGGGTGCGTCGGGAGCAGTCGGCTCTGCAGGCGCATCGGGATTCAATGGCGGCGCAGGCGCTGCGGGCGCCGGGGTTGCCGGGCAAGCGGGCGCAATCGGTGCTCGTGGCTTTACCGGCAATGCGGGTGAGACTTCCAGAGATGCGGGCATTTCGGATCATGGCGGCGTCGCAGGAACTGTCTCTGCGCAAGCGAGGGCCAACAGCATGCAGGCAGCCGCAGCAAGCCAGAGTGGCGAAGGAACGAGGGCATCCGCTCCTGCGGGCGCTCCTGAAGGTCAGGCTGGCGCGGCTTCCGGCCCGTCCGGCTCCTCTGGCGTTGAGGGTACGGTTGATGCGGGTATCTTTGCGTCCAAGGCGGCTGCCAGCAGCAACAGCGAGCGCTCCTTTGAAGACTTCGGCAGGAAGTTTGACGAAACAGTGCGGGCTTCCGCCTCTCGCGGAGCTGCTGCAGGCGGCTCAGCAGGGCAAAGCGTTTCCGGCACGAACCCGAGAACCGGCTCCACTGGCAAGTCCAGTGGCTTCTGGGGCAGCCTTGCTGAAAAGGCAAAGCGTTTTGACGAATACGGGCGCAATGCCGGACGGGTGGCTGAAGCGGCTCGGATCAATGACAATGCCAAGCAGCAAAACAGCATTTTTGGAGCCATTGGCGAAGCTCGCAGGGGTCTCCGGAACCTTGACAACAAGCAGCTGGCTGTTCGGGCGGCCATGGCAAACCATCCGGCAACGCGCACGATTTCCAGAGGTCTGGAAGGCGGAATCAACCTGGCCAAGGGCGCGGTCAAGGCACCCGGCAAGGCGCTCAGCGAGGCCAACAGAGCCACGCTGGCGAGGTATCACCTTCCTACGGGCGGAGCTCGATCCAATGTGAATCAGAATCTCAACGACTTCCGTACCAATCTTTCGAGAGTTGCCAACGCGAATTCCAGGGTGGAAAAGGCGAAGGCGGAAGGGAATAAAGGGAAAATTGAATCCGCCATGGAATACCAAAAGGACGTCCACAAGGCTCATCCCGAGCTTGCCAAGTTCGCAAAGGATCATCCAACCATGACGCGATATGCGACGACCCCCAGCAAGGGGAGTGACATTCCGCTCAGTCGGCGGGCCAATGAGAACCGGGAGGCCGCTGGCCGCAAGCAGCCGTTTGAGCGTGCGTCGGGGATGAGCCGAGAGGAGGCGATTGCCCGGTATGGCGCGACGGATACTCAGGGTGATCCGACGGACGGAGGGGATTGATCAGATCGGCAGGGCTCTCAAACCTTGGGCGTGATTACAACACCTCCGCAGGTAAGGATTCTGCCCCGTTGCAAATCCTTTGAGAGCCCTTGATGATCGCTATCCCATTGCATGTCCCGAACAAGGGAGTTATCGAGATAACCTCAAAGTTCCTGCGCGCTTTTCAGGGGCTTTAGGCGTACCGGAGCAGGGCTCGTTTCGGGGGGTGTTTCTTGCCTTCTTTGGTCTGCAATAATTTGCAACTGATAAGACAAAACCAAAGGGGCATCCTCATGCAGCACTTTTCTAAATTCGGCTTATGTGTCATTGGTGTCATTGTTTTGGCGTCCTGCGCGACAAACAAGGTTGATCAAGAATTGGCAAATTGCAATACGGGCGAAACGTGCTTTCGTACAGGAAAGAACCTCTATTCACTGAATCACTCCAATGAAAGAGCACTCAAGTTTCTCGGAAAAGCCTGCGACCTCAAACACAAAGATGGTTGTGACTGGAGTGGTTTTATTAATTACAAAGGTATAGGGGTGCCTCGGAATTTAAGAGCGGCTTTTTATTACGATAATGAAGGTTGCAAACTTGGCAGTTTAAGTTCTTGTTATAGACTGGGCAGGCAGTTTCAAGCTGGCGAGATTGTTGAAAATGACAACAAAAGAGCCATTGAGCTTTTTGAAAAAGTATGCGATGGCGATGTTTATACGGGATGCGTGGAGCTTGGTGAAATATATATGAAAGGCTTCGGAGAGCAGGGACAACGGAAAGCCTTAAAATATCAAGAAAAGGCATGCAAACTAAAAGACCCAAATTCTTGTACTGGACTTGCTATTCTGTATGAGAAGGGAGAAATCGTAAAACAAAACATCAGCAAAGCTATTGAATTTTATAGAAGGGCATGTGATTTGAAGGAAGGTATCGCTTGCGCCAAACTCCGAGAATTTCAGAAGGTCAATTCTTCAAAGGGATTGGCAAATTTGCAAAACAAACATAAACGTTCTACTGACATCAATCCTGGCGTGGCAAGTGCTGTTGGAAACATAGTCGGTGGTCATCAGATGGATTCCTGTAGCTCTGCAATTTGCGTTAAAGGAGACTACTTAACCACGCGACGGGAGCAGCACGACACAACTCTTCTCTTTTTACTTCGAAATAAGAAGAAACTGGTCCAAATGCGTGACGGGACTCTCCGAGGATCGCTTCTGTTAGTTGCCAAGAAAGGGAGTTATTTGGATGCAAGGGCTGGCACCAGGACTACCGAGGTTATCCTGAGACTGGATTGCGGTCGCATGAGATACGCTATTGAGGGCTTGAAGAACTACACTGGCTACTTCCGGCAAGGCAAACTGATTCACTCTGAAAGTTCCCCTACGCCACTTCGCTACGAATCAGCGCTTAACCGCGAGGGTTCCTCTGACCTCTCCGCCGGAGGGATGGCGTTGCGCATGGCTTGCACCAAGGGTCTTGAGATGCAGAAATAGACATTTCTGTTATCTCGATTTACTGTTTGAACCAACAAAAAGATCCCGCGTTAGCTCTAAAGAGACGAAAGGCTGTACTCATGTGAGGGGGGCTAACGGGGTAGGTCGCGTTCTGCTCATCCGTCATCAAAGATGAAACAACATGTGGCATAACTGTCAGGTTTCAAGACGGAATCGGCTGGAGATCTGCGCGGAGATTCTGCCGCGATGGAACAGAAGGTGCAAACCATATAGATAGGTTTATTTTGGGACCGATGTCACTGTATCTATGAAACCTTACACAAAATCGGAAGTTCTGAATGCCATACAATCTGGGCAGGTTGATTTCTTTGACCTTGACGCAAGATGGCGAGATGATGAGGATGTTGTTCTCGCAGCATTGAAAGTTAATGGATATGTTCTTAGATATGCATCGACGAGATGCCGGAACAATCCAAAATTACAGGCAAGTCCATACAGAAAAGATATTATTCATTTTGTTGAAGCTCTTTTCTGCTCGATAAATAATCTGGAATACTTTGAGAATCTGCGCAAGAAATATGTTCTGAATGATGAATTTCTGCTGGAAATGAAACGAGCTTGCGGAGACAAGTTCCATAGCGGCCGAAGTGATATTGATTGTTTAAGCGCTCTGAGCGCTAAGACGGTATTAAAAAAGTACAGAAGACGTATTATTAGAGAAAGTCGAGAAGTATATATATCAGGCGAACATAATCCCTCTGATTTCCAAGAATACAAGGAATTACCGGGAATAGTGTTCTACTCCCCAAAGGGAAAGGCAGCTTACCTTCGCTTGCTGAGTCAACCTTTCAGTAACATAGGTGAAGATTTTGAACGGGAACTAAGACATGAACAGGGTGCCATAGCGGGGTATATTAGGACGACAACAGGAAAGGGGTCTTTTCCTGAGCGTGTTGTAGAGGCATTTTTGGATTCAATGAGCGTTGAGTTCGCCCGAGAAGTTGTTTTTGATTGGGCGAAAGGGGGCCAAACTGATGATTTCTCAAATCGACGATATGATTTTTATGTTCCGTCGCTATCTTTGATTATTGAAGTTCATGGTATTCAGCATTATCAAGGCGGATTCGAGAGTTTGGGAGGGCGGTCATTAGAGGAGGAGCGCTTCAATGACCAATATAAAAGGACGTTGGCGTTAAAGAACGGAATAGAACATTATGTTGAACTTGACGCATCAACATCCTCATTTCCTTATATTAGTCGGTCTATAGAGCGGGAGCCAACTTTAAGGAAGCTATTTCCTCTTAGTTCGGTTGACTGGAATTCTGTTGCCCAGAACATTAAAACGTCAGAAGCTAGGAAAGTTGATCTTCCATTGTCGAATTTGATTTGTCGTTATTGCCAAGAGTGGATTGATATTATTGGAGAAGAGTTGCGACCAAGTGATATGGTTGCTATTCATAAAGAACTACCAGTAGATTCTGAAGTTGATAAAGGTGTTTTATGTGGAACCGCTCTAAGATTAAATGCTGGTGACGCAAAGGCATTGCGCGACTCAAAGTATTACACCTACCCCGTGGATCAAAGAGCTGTTCCAAAATACTGGGTTTTTCAGTATGGGATCCGTGATCTGCAAGCAGAATTTGATAAGTTGATCAGTCTCGGGCTGTTAAGGATCGGCAGTATCCGGGAAAGCATGCCCAATTTTACGGTTAATAGGATCAAGAGGATTCTTATCGAATATAACTTGCCAACCCAGGGACGGAAGGCCGAGCTTGTTGATCGTTTGTTTAACAAAATTCCTGAAGAGAAATTGGAAGAAGATTTTTCTAATAGTCGGCAATATATTTTGACTGAAGAAGGAAAGAAAGCGCTTGAGGAATACGCAAAGTTTTCCGAATCTCTGCAAGATCAATCTCCCAAAAGCCAATCACCATCGACTCATGCCCAAGATCAGCAGAGAACTACCTGGATTAGCCGAATTCTCAACTTTTTTTCTCGCTGGAATCCTTAAACTCTTTCCCGCAATCAATGCAGTGACGAAACTCGGCATCCTGTGTTCTTAAAGCGCCGTAAGCACGGGTTCCTGATAGGTTTCAAGGCAGAACGGGCAGACCTGCTCGGGGATGCCTCCGGGATGGAGCAGAAGACGCGGAACCATGTAGCGTCCGCAATGCAGGCAGGGAACCGTGTTTGCGGGGCCTGCAGTGGCTTTCGTGAAGTAGAGCTCTGTCGTGCTGTCCTTGACGAATTCCGCAACCTCATGACGCCCCTGCGCGAGGGCTTCCATGTCCGGGAAAAACCGCACAAAGGTGCCTTCGCAACGCGGCATGCTGGTCTTGAAGTGCCAGTTCTGCCCGGACGCATCCTGAATGAGCCCGGTCCCGGTCTTGTGGTTGATTTTCTCGATGTATCCCCGGCGAGCCTCAGCCCAATGGAGCTGAAACTTGTCCATGTCATCAAGTTCCCCGGTGTCGCTTGCAATTGCGGCAAGGAAAATGACGGCGGCGCCGCCGATGGCCACGGCAATGCCCCAGAAAATGACCTTGAAGACAAGTCCGAGCAGCGACGGGGCGGGCTCCATCATCATCGAATGCACGAATCCGTAGTCGATCCCGATGACGCAGAAGGCGAGGAATCCGAATCCGCCAAGGCAGGCGGCGAGAAGCAGCACGCAGCGGAAGACAAAACCGAAACGGAGCGCCGCGTCACCTGCGGCATTGTTTCCTTTTCCCTGGAGGATGCGCCAAAGCGCGCCGATGGAGACGAACACTGCATACGCGGCAAGGCCGTAAGCCAGGACAAGGAATACGTCGTAGGCAAGCCCGTACAGGGACGTGGCAGGATGGAAGGACGGAAGCGCGTTCCAGAAGCGCCCTAAAAACGAAGCAACGGCGGAAAGAAAATCATTGAACATCTCGAACCCCACAATATCTCGAAGAACCCAAAAATCACGGCTTATGCCTTTTATTGGAATCATATATTTTCCAGCAATAACCATCAAGCATGTTTGCATATATTTACATACGCTGTTTTTAGTTGTTGCCTAGCGCTAACGTTTTCCGTTCCTTCCAGAACCAAGAATAGCGGAACCAGATGCTCCTGCCGCTAAAAATCCTCGAATCTCGGGTGGACTGCCTCGGCGTGGCAGAAGGGGCATTCGCTGACTAGATCCCCCTTGTCATTGAACATCTTGCGCGGCACGATGTAACGCCCGCACGACAGGCACAGCTGCTTGTCCAGCGGGCCGCTGAAGCGCTTTTTCCAATGGACGGAACGAGCCTTGCGCGGGTCGATGCGAAAACTGGCGACTCTTTCCGATTTCTCTGTCCGTGCAGGAAAGAACTGCACGAAACGGCCTTGTGCGGGGAATCCGCCGATGTCGGCGTTCTGGTAGACCTCCATCGCAAATTGCCACGTTTTCCCCGCCTTGTCACGGATGATGCCGCTGTTGCGCGAAGGGGCGACGCTCTCGACATACCCCTGTCGGGCATGCCGCCAGGCTTTGTCATCAAGTCTCCGCAGCGTACTGGCGTAGACGCCTTTGCTGACGCGAAAGCTCAAGCTGAGCAAAACGAGTCCCGTGACGGCAATCGCAATCGCCACAGAAATTGCAATAGGGTTCGTTGCTTCCATGTTATCCATCCTAAGAAATAGCGTAGATGACAGCGGAATTTTATAGAAAAGCGTGACGCATAAGGAACTCCTTGTTTTCGTGATGCCGTACGGCGGAACTGGTGATAACCTCAATTAAATCAATAGCGGACAGGTTGAGTTCTTGGTCTCCTGAACAACACCTAGCGTGCAGCGGTCATGGGGAGCCGTGCGATCCTTCGGGAAAGTTTCACAATAAACAGCGTATCTATGTATACTTTATGCGACTTAACTTTTTTTGATTCTTGTAGATGATTAGAGAAGATACCGCCCTGAGCCAGCAAACTCTCGATTGGCTCAAAGGATTCAATTGCGATCCTCAGGCAGCGAAGAACGCTGTGGTGAAAGCACCTGACGCCGTAAGACAGGATTTGCTCAAGCAGGCACTTCAGATCGACGAAATTGCGTCCGAATTTAAAAAGAATGAATTGCAGTATCCTCCAGGGCGCCGCGACACAAACGCTATTGAGAGATTGTTTGAAATGCATCCGTCCGTCATGGGGGTCGCACGTCTTCCGCCCTTAAAAGGAAAAACGCCAGACAATACGCCTTCACCGCACATCCTTGCAGCGAGCAACACATTCTCCGCAGCGCGTCGTCGCAAGACTACAAAGACAACGAAAAAGACAATCGTGCAACGCAGAACGGAAAGCTTTCTTGCGTGCTATGCCGATGACGACAGCTGGGAGGCTGTTCCTACATGTAGAAAGTTCACATGGATTTACAGGCAAGGTGCAGTACTTAACATAATGCATTGGGTTATTTGGCAACGGCTTGTAGATAAGTCGCTGGTGGCGGGCTTTGGCGCTCGCATTGATGTCGAAGTCGGTGAGTTGATCAATGATCTGGGGCTCACAAAGGGCGGCGGTAACTATCGCGTTGTCAATTCTCTATTGGATGATCTGCAGCGCACGCATCTGGATATCGTGCGCCTCCGCAAGGAGGGCGACAGGCAGATTCTGTCGAAGTTGAGTGTGATACTCGTCAAACAGCACGATATTGATCCTGAGACTGGCGAGGGCATTGTCCGTCTGGATCCTGACCTCATCCGCCTTTTTGATACTGACGAATACAAGCTCATCAACTGGAAGACTATTCGTCAACTCGCCGATGAGGCGCTTGCGTTAAATCTTTTGAAGTACTTTGGCACCTCCATGGCAAATGACCAGCGGTGGCTAATCGAAACTCTCTGGAACTGCTTTGGTTCATATCACGAACGGCACAAGTTCGTGTTTTCGCTCAAGAGCGCGATGATTCGTCTTGTTGATGTGAACGAGATCAAAGGATTCTATCTCTCGCCGTATATCGCCAATTCGCAGGAAAAGCGCCATATTCTTGTCTGGACACAGCACCTCGACGACGCGCAAGCCAACGAGTACGCGAAAAAGCCTGGTTTTTTTTACCGGCGTACGTCCCCGCAGGGCACGTCTGAACCGCAACTTCCGCAACTCTTACCAACTTCTTAAAAATTGCAAGGCCCGGCATGGATTGGTGTCTCCTGCCAAGTCTTGCGTTTGCTTGGGGGCGAGCGATGGGGAATGATCGTAAATTAGCGGACACCTTCCTCGAATCACCAGCTATGGGCAATGTCTGGCTCATCGTAAATTAGCGGACACCTCTGCCTCACTCATCGTAAATTAGCGGACACCTCTGCCTCACTCATCGTAAATTAGCGGACACCTCTGCCTCACTCATCGTAAATTAGCGGACACCTCATCGTAAATTAGCGGACGCCCCATCGTAAATTAGCGGACGGGGACATATCGAATTTCTGCGAATTTTCTAAATAAAACAATACACTAAAATTCGAGCAAAAAAGCTTTATCTTTCTTTTATCTTTCTTTTTATCTTGTATATAGAAGACAGGAACACGTTGACCGGAACCATCGGCTTTCGACGACAGCTGCCGAAGTGCTGGCGGCGGTCAAGGCTTTGTGATTGAGGTGCTGTGTGGACGCAAGTTCCGCCCGCTACGCGGGCTTGCCTGAACAAGGGGAAGGGGATTCGAAGCCGAAAGCTTATCCTTCGATGTTGTGTTCTGTCCCGGAGCCAATTGGGCCGCTTTGCACCTGCCTTGACAAAGGAATGGTCACGGTTTTCCTCTTCCGTCAAGGAAAAGAAATAACAACGAACATAATTTTGTGTAAAATCCAAAAAAACCGCCTAGTACACGGCGGCATCAAGTCGCGTCGTTCATCTCTCTCAACTCATCCCCGACCGACACCTACCTTCAACAACAAGGAGGCATAAGCCTGGGCTTTCGCAGCTTCGGGCAGAACGACGCCATGAAGATGAAGTTTCTTTCTCTCGCTCTCGCAGCCGTATTGATGACTGGCTGCGGTTTCACTCCACCCCCGACCCCCTACGGAGACCGTGTTCCCATCAACTGGAACGAAGGCACGACACGCGACGACATCTCCGTGACAGACCCCGCTTCAGGCCGCAGCGTTCTTCCGGAAAGCAGCTCCGGCACGGAAAGGCATTACCGGACCGAGCGTTATTTGGACGCATCGGGCGACCTTGAGTCCAAGGCGGCTCACAAGGACGGAGGTGACGAGTGATGTTCGGCAAGAAAAGCAAGGGCAGGCAGGCTCAGGATCTGCCGGAGCCCAAAACCGTGCAGGAACTGAGCGAGGCGCCGCTGGTGAATCCGGCGGTGAAGCCCGGCAAGAAGAACTCGTGGACGTACGAAGCCGCAGGCATCGCCAAGGTCTGGAAGACCGCAACGCTTTACAAGAACGTTGCCTTCGCCCTTGGTGTCGTGGCGATCATCGAAGCCGTCGCAATGGCTTGTCTTGCGCCAATGAAGACCGTGGTGCCATACGTGATCGAGGTGGACAAGCACACCGGCACCGCCAACATTGTTGAGTTCGCGGGAAAGGTGAAGCTCGACAGCGATGAGCTGCGCGACAAGTACTGGCTGAGCCAATACGTTCTTGCCCGCGAGGGCTACGACTATCAGACCGTCGACTATGAGTATCGCAAGGTGCGCGAGATGTCGATGCCGAACGTCTTCGAGCCGTTTGCGACCCTCTTTGAGGGCGAGCGTTCCATGGATGTTGTGATGGGGCCTGAAGAGTGTTTTCGGGTTGAAATCCTGAGCATCCAGCTGGTGGGAGAAAACCAAGCGCAGGCCCGCTTCATCAAGCGCCGCGTCAAGGCAACGACGGTTGACGTTGTTTCGGAGTCCTACTGGACGGCGACGATCAGCTACTCCTATGAGCCCACGTACACCGTGGAGGAACCGCGACTCATCATCAACCCTTTCGGTTTCAAGGTGACGAGCTACCGCGTCGACCAGGAGTTCACCAAGCCGGGGCTGGAGTTCAATCGCTCCCGCCCCGTCGAGGTGCCTCTTAACCCGAACATTCCGCCGCACATGCAGAAGCGAACCGTGATCCCTGTCACGAAGGACACCGCCGGCCTCGGCATCCCCAATCAGCCATAGGAAACTCAAGCCATGAACACGATTCTCAAGCAGGCCGTGATGGCCGCGCTGATCGCCGCAAGCACGGGCGCTCTGGCACTGCAGGCGCCAACGCAGTCGAAGAACGATCCGCGCATCAAGTACGTCAACTATCGCGCCAACGACGTGGTGCCGATCAATGCCGCTCCGGGGCGAATCAGCGTCATCACGTTTGCGCCGGGCGAAACCGTCGTCAACTACGGCTCTGGCTTTATCTCGGCGTGGGACTTTGCCACGCAGGACAACCACTTCTATCTCAAGCCCAAGGAGGCCAACGGCTCAACGAACCTCTTTGTCGTCACGAGCAAGAACAGGACGTACATGTTTGACCTGCGCTACCGCAAGCAGGTCATCGACATGACCTATCAGATGGCGTTCCGCTACCCCGCCGAAGAGCGCAAGCAGCGACTTGAGCAGGCAAAGCGCGACGAGATCAAGAAGCGCCTTCTGGAAGACTCAATCGACTCGTCCGTGCCGTCGCCTCGCGAGGTTCTGGCAGGAGATCAGATTTCGCCCGAGGCATCGCAGAACATCCTTGGCGGCAAGTACAACTGGAATTACACCATGAACTTCGGGAAGGACCCGGCGAGCATTGACATCGCGCCAGAGGCCGTGTACGACGATGGGCTGTTCACGGTGATTCGCTTCCGTCCCGGAGTGGACATGCCCACTGTGTTTCAGGTCACTGGCAAGGATCCGCGTGAAGACGAAACGATCCTCAAGACGCACATTGATCCCAAGACCGGAGCGCTTGTGGTTGAGAAGGTTGTCCGCGAGATGCGTCTGAGAGCCCGCAACGCCGTCGTTGGCATCTACAACGAATCCTACGGCCGCCTTGTGAAAGACCCGTTCCGGCATGGAACGAGCGTTCCCGGGATCCGCCGGACGTTCGCTTCGGGCGCCTCCGAGCCTGAAGACGAGCAGCTGCATCCCGTATCCGAGCGCACAAGCGAGCGCCGCCTGCGTTCGCGCAACACCTACGACCGCGACCGCGTGAAGCGCAACTACGAGTTCGAAAGCGAGCGTTTGGAGCGCGAGGAGGAGGGCAGCGTCCGGCAGGCGCAAAAGCACGAGATTGACACGGCGGCTGCGCGCAGGAATGAGCAGATTCGGGTCACGGCAATTCCGGTTCCGGTTGACGATCAAGAAAAGCCGAAGCAGGCTGCCCCTGCGGTGAAAAAGGATTCCGCGCAGAAGCCCGCAGCCAAACCGGCGGCTGCGCGCCAGGCGCCTGCAGCATCCAAGGCTAAGGCCAAGACCCCCGCAGCCAAGGCTGGCAAGTCCAAGCCGTCCTCCGGCAAGTCGTCCGTGAAGCCCCAGACCCAGATGAAGTCGGACGCTCAAAAGACTTCCTCGACGGAAAAGAAATCCGGCGCAGCAAAGCCGCAGCAGCCGACGGCCGCTGCTCCCGCAGTTCCCGCCGCCAAGCAGACGGAGGGATCAGGGGCGGCTCCGAAGGCTGCAGAGCCTGAACAGGTCAAGTCCGAGCCGAAGGCGGGGGAGTCCCAACCCCCTGTCTCGGGAAAGGCGAAGCCTGAAGATGATCCGATGCAAGCGCTCCAGCAAGCCCGTCAGGCTCTTGCCGAAGCTGCAGACAAGGCATCGGCCAAGGTCAGTCTTGAGGCCGACAAGGCCGTTGAGCGCATGCGGCAGGTGCCGGTCACCGCCGCACCGGCACCCTAAGGAGAAAGCAAAATGGCAAACAATTTCTCAGAGCGCGTTGCACAGAACGTGGCGCAGACGCGGGAGGGCGTATCCGGCGTGGCTCAGATCGAGCCCGAGCACGTCTCCAACCGAAACACGCGGGCGATCATCATTGCCTCAGTGGTTGGCTGCCTGATGGTGCTGCTGACCGCCGGAGCGATCTACTTCGCAATCCAGAAGGTTTTTTCGTTCGGCACGAACACGAAAGGAGGACTCGCTGAGGAGGTTCGCACCACCAACACGTCGAGCAAGGACATCACCCGCAGGGCTCCTCCTGTGCGCACTCCGCCCGTTGTGGCAACTCCGCCCGCAGCCGCTCCTGCCGAGGAACCGAAAAAGGAGGAGGTCAAGATTGTTCACGTTCCGGCACAGGCTCCGGCGGCTGAGCCCGGCTTTTTCAATCTGCCCGCCCCCGGCAAGAAGGAAAAGACGCTCACCGAGCGGCAGCTTGAGAGCGGCATGATGCCTCCGGGAAACACCGGGAAGCGTCAGATGCAGAACCTGCTTGACAGCTATGGCGCGGAAGGAGAGCCGAGGGGAGAGAAGCAGTACGCATCCTCTGCTGGGCTTGGCGAAAAGCTTCGTCCCATTGAGGTGGAGAAGGGGACGGCAATGCGCATGAAGAACCGTCATCTGACCCTTGCGCAGGGGACTTTCATCAACTGCATCATGGAAACGGCGGTGGACACGACGGTTCCCGGCATGACGACCTGCCGGATTCCGGAGAATGTGTTTTCGATGGACGGCAGGACGCTCCTCATCGAGCGCGGCAGCCGCGTGTTCGGCGAATACCGTGGCGCGGTGGCGAATGGCCTTGCGCGGATCTTCCTTCTCTGGACTCGCGTCGAGACGCCTCACGGGGTCATCATCGACCTCAACAGCCCCTCGACGGACAGCCTCGGCAGAGCTGGCTTGACGGGTGAGGTTGACAACCACTGGTGGCAGCGGTTCGGATCCGCTCTGCTGTTCTCGCTTGTGCAGGACGGCTTTGACTTTGCCATGACGAAGGCGAACAAGTCCTCCGAGACGAACTACTACGGCAACTCGCAGGACTCCATGAACGAGCTTGTGCGCGAGGCGATGAAGTGGGCGGGGAACATCCCGCCGACTCTGCACGTCAATCAGGGCGCAGGCATCGGAATCTATGTCGCCCGTCCCATTGACATGAGCAACATTTACCGGCTGGAGAGCGAAGAGCCGGGATACCGGATCCGCTGATCGAGCGAGCGCAACAAAGGGGGGTGGAGCCGCACAACGCTCCGCCCCTTGCTTTTCAAGGAGACGATGAAAGATGCAAGCCGTGCAGACCGAAGACCTAGTGCCTCAGGCCGCTCAATCTCTGGAGGATGTGAGTGCGGAGCGGCAGAAAAGAGAGCGCGAGCAAAAGCGATTGAAGCTCAAGCAGGTGGAGGCAACAACCATCCGCTCACTGCTCACGCACATTGACGATTTGCTCACCGAACCCGGCATTACTGAGATTGCCTTCAATGATCCGGCGTCGCTCAAGATCCATTACGAAAAGAACGGAAAGTGGATGAGCAGGCCGTTTCTGGTGCCGCCCGTGGACGAGGCTGTGAAGAAGGCGGAGATCAAGGATTCAGCCCGGGATCTGCTCAAGAAAAAGCGCGTGACGGCTCTTGTGACGAACGTGCTCAGCCAGACGGGCAGGCTGCAGGAGCTGCAGAAGTCAAGGCAGGAGCGCGAACAGGCGGAACTGCTGCGGCTGAAAAGCGATCCGGCGCGGAACGGGAAAGGGCCCGATGGTGAAATGTCTGCTGATGAGCTGAAGGCGCAGATCCAGCGCAACTACGACTTTGCCTACCAACTGGCGATTGCTGTCGCCCGGTACAACGACAACGACATTTCGGACACCAATCCGATCCTCTCGGCCGTGCTGCCTGAAGGGGAGCGCTGCCAGTTCGTGATTCCCCCGGCTACTGTTCGGGGCAAGATTTCCATGACGATCCGCCGCCCCTCGATGGAGGTGCGCACGATGGAGTCGTACCTGGAAGGCGGCTTCTTCGACGAGATTCACCCGGTCACGACGGAGCGTCCGGGCGACGCAGAACTCGCGGAACTCTATGCGGATCTGACAAGGACGGACATCGACGTGGAGGAGCAGCGACGGATCCGGAGCCGGTTTCTTCTGCGTGCCGTTGAGCTGGGGAGGGTGGTTGTGGTTGCCGGATCCACCGGCTCAGGCAAGACCACGTTCATGAAGACGCTCATGCAGGCCATTCCGAAGGATGAGCGGATTATCACGATTGAAGACTGCCCGGAGCTGATGTATGGACTGACAAGCCATGAAAACCGCGTGCACCTCATGTATGCCTCTGAGGGTGGGGAGAATGCGATCACCTCAGCGTCCTCGATGATGAAGTCCTGCCTGCGCATGAAGCCGGACAGGATTCTGCTCGCGGAGCTGCGGGGCGGTGAAACCTACGATTGGCTGCAGTCCGTTCTTTCGGGGCACGCTGGCTCGATCACGAGCTGTCATGCGAGTAACTGCAGTGCGGTTTTCCCGTATCTGGCGATGAAGGTCATGCAGTCGCCGGTGGGGAAGAGCCTGCCCTATGAGGAGATCATGACGCAGCTGCGCTCTGTGATTGACATTGTTGTGCACATTGCGAACAACAGGGGACAGAGGCACATCACGGAAGTCTATTTTGCAGGGAGCAACCAAAAAAAGTTAAAAACAGCCTAGTATGTCAGCAGGGCAGGCTGCGGAACCTTTCCTGCTCCTCCTTTGAAAATCCGAGTTCGATTGGTACGGCGCGCTACGTTCCCGAGCAGGATTCTTACCGTGATTTAGCGTGATACGCGTACGAGTAGGAAACCTACGAGCGCTACAGCGCGGAACCGGAAGCGTAGCGAGCATTTGCCGAGGAAACCGCTGTTTTCTGGTGTTTTATGAGTTTAGTGAAAAACAGCCTAGTATGCAGGCGCGAGAGGCTCCGGAAACTTCTGGTGCGTTTCCGTCGTGGCGCGAGCCGATCCGGAGCTGGATGTCTTATTAAAAGAATGTTGTAAATAAAAGTAAAATCATATTTTCTTGCAGAAGAAAATACTATAATTAGACTTGTGAATAACCTCATTGACCATGAGTGAACTATGGGAAAGGAGAGGAAAAAATGACGACTGAGAACACCATGAACATGCTGAACATGCCCCGAATCAACGAGCCGACAACAACGAAGCACTGCCTTTTCGTAGCGGACTCGTCGTTCGCGAACTATTACTATCAAGCAAATGTCGAGCGGCTCTCAGCCACAAAGTCGCAAGCCTGGAATGAGTACCTTGCCCGCAAGGCGTCGGCACCGCGCTGTCTTTACGCGCCCACGGCGGAAAAACCGATCCGTTTGTCCGGCAATTAACGAGAGTATCCAAGATAGCGGGGAGCGACAGCACATGCTTTCGCTCCCCGTTTGTGATTGTGGATGCAGTCTATGACAGGAGCAGACCCAAAATTAAAGAAAAGGCCGAGGGGCCGTCCCCGTCTCGGTGTCGGTCTTGTGCGCCGGATTCAGATTTCCCTGCCGGAAGACCTGGCAGAAAAATTCATGGCTCTTGGCGGAAGTCGCTGGCTGCGGCGGAAGCTTGCCGAACTTCCTCCCGTTGAGATCAGGGAGAAGAAGGTCAAGTAGAGAAAAGACACATCCACGATCCCATACGGAGATCTCAATCCCCCCTTGGAAAAGGCTTTTGCAGTCCAAGTTTTAACCTCTTCCTGTTCAATCTTCTCACCCCATGGGTAGGGAAGATCCAGTTTGAAATTTCCATTCCTCTGGAATTATTTCGTTGCTGCGATAAAATGATCTCTACAGAGGTGGCGGTCGCTATGCGCAAAATCCAATATTTGTACTACGGCTACATCCCCTGGGATGATGACAGTTAACCCCATGCGTATACCTCTGTTGGCGCAGTCTTGCACTACGTCGGCAAACAAGGAATAGGGCTGTTTTTCTGTCTGAGATGAAGAAAAAGCAAATAAAAAGGATGCCAAAAGAAATGAATATCAAATTAATAAAGATATTGTTTTCAATATTTATTCTTGGTTCAGTAGGTTCAGCCTATGGCATGGAGTTCTCTTTTGGTCATAAACAAAAATCAGAAGCAGATAGCTTATACAGATTTGCGAATCCGGCTGCGACAATAATTTATGCCGAAGGAGATGTTGACCAAGGGACAACCGAAAAGTTCAAAAGATTCATTGACCTAGCGCAGGTGACAGATGGAACAATCGTATTTAATTCGTATGGCGGAGACTTAATGGAGGGGATCAGATTAGGGAAAACGATTCGAGAGCATGGATTTAATACTGAAGTTGGTCAGGAGGGGTTTAAGGCCGGAGCATGTGCGAGCGCGTGTGTTTATGCGTATGCCGGAGGAGTGGCGCGGTATTTTACAAAAGGCTCAAGCCTGGGCCTGCATCAATTTACGAGTAATAAAGGTAGATTATCAAGCTCTGAAACCCAGGAAGTGAGCGGGTTGATTGTATCTTTTTTGAGCAGCATGGGAATTGATCCTTTGGTGTTCTCTATAGCCAGTACAGTAAATCATGAAGGAGTTGTATGGCTTTCAGAGAAGCAGGCTAAACAGGTCAATCTAATTAATGATGGGGTCGTGCCAGCGACGGCGGAAATTAAATTTGCACAAGGGATTCCCTATATTGTTATTGATCAAGATTTTTTGTCTAATGTAGCAAATCCAACAAGATTGATTGTTTCATATTTTAAGGCAAGTAATGAATTTATTTGCGCGATTGGGATCGTAACAAATCCAACAGCATCAAGAAATATGTTTAACGCTACGCAGAAATCTGTTTTATCAACTGATTTCGGAGTAATATCTGAAAACTATAAAAATTCGAATAAAATTAACTACGCTGGTGATGTGTTATGGCATCACTTTAAGTTGACCAGAAAAGGAATCAGAAAATTATCTAAATCGGAAACTATTTCTATAGATTTTGAGACGGGTGGAATTTCTTATGTAGGCAGGATTTATTTAGGTGATAATCCGAAAACTAGGAAAAAATTTCAAGACTTTGTTTCTAATGTTGTAAAGTAACTTTGAGCAAGAAAGAGGTGTTCCGCTTTGTCTGACTCCACTCCGTCCATGCAAGGAATGCCGGAAACAAAAAGGCCCGGATGACGAACACCCGGGCCGTGAATCCCCTTGTTAGGGCTTATTCCACAGAGTCGACAGCAACATCGGAAAAGCGCATGAACTGCCCGTCGAATCTGAGGTTGATGGTGCCGGTCGCGCCTTCTCTCTGCTTGCCGACGATCACCTCGGCGCAATTCTTGTTGTTCGGGGAGTTCTTGTTGTAGACCTCGTCGCGATAGACGAAAAGAATCAGGTCAGCGTCCTGCTCGATGGCGCCAGATTCACGCAGATCGCTCATGAGCGGGCGCTTGTCCGGGCGGTCATCGACCTTCCGATTCAACTGCGAAAGAACGATGACAGGCACCTTCATTTCCATTGCCAGAATCTTCATGCCGCGAGAAATTTCAGCAATTTCAAGATTGCGATTGCTCTGGTTATTGCTCTTGTCGCCCTGGAACATCTGGAGATAGTCGATGACGATCAGATCGGGGCGGCCATCCCGCATTGCGACGGCTTTTGCTTTGGCCCGGATGCTGTGAATCGTCTGACTGCCCGCCTCGTCGATCAGCAGGTATCCTTCTTCGCGCAGGAGCGCGTTGATAGTCCGCGTCATATTCTTCCAGTCGCGTGCCGACAAAGTCTTCGTGCGGATGCTTTTGGATTCCACGTCGCCAGCGGAGGAAAAAAGACGCTTGACGAGTGCTTCTGCGGGCGTCTCCAGCGAAAAGACGAGCACCTTCTTGTGCTGTTTCAGGTGAATGTTTGTTGCGATGTTGAGTGCGAGTGCGGTCTTGCCCATGGAGGGACGCCCGGCGATGACAATCATTTCACCCGGACGCAGTCCTCCATCAATCATTGCATCGAGCTGAGCAAACCCCGTCGGCAATCCTTCCTCGCCACCTCCATTGCGTTCGTGTTCGTCAATTGAACGGCCAATATCAACAGCGACATCCTTTGCGTTCAACACCGTTGACGCTGCGTCCTGGGCGGGCGACAGGGCGAACAGCAGAGTCTGAGCCTCATCAACGAGGTCTTTTGCAGAGCGCGGCGACATCTCAAAAGCTTTCGTCGCGATTTGCGAACAGGCCGTGATGAGCTTGCGCATGATCGAGCAATTTCGCACATAGAGCGCGTAGTTGCGGACATTTGCCGCCGAGGGCGTCGCGTTCGAAAGAGTGCTTAGGAAGGGAAGGTCGGCATCCATTCGAGACGAGAGGATCTGGTGAACCGTCGTGACGTCAATCGGCTCGTTTCTGCGATTGAGTTCCTTCATGACAGAAAAAACGGAACGATGGGCTGGATGGTAAAAATCGTCTTCGTCAAGGATCTCTGCAACCGTTGCAAAAGCGGACTCATCAATCAGGCAAGCGCCAAGAACGCACTGCTCGCTCTGCTGGTCGTTGGGAGGAGTTTTGAAATTAGGGGTGTTTTCAGACATTGAATAGTACCTTTCTTGAGTTGTAGATATGCTGAAATTATAGAAACAAACAGAAAGTACCATCAAGTTTTTTAAGTCGGAAGGATGGGGAGAGCGAGGAAGGAAAACCGTTCCGCGCCGGACGGGAAATCTGACGACCAGGAAAGGCTATTATTCCAAGATTGTTGTCATTGTCTCCGGAAGGAACTGGTGCTCAGATGCCTACCTTGAACTGGCTTGGAAAAGAAAAGGTCATTACCCATGACCGTGATGTGCCATACCACTCGCTCAAGCGCAAATACTCGTTTGACGAGACAGGGCAGCACGCCGAGGACAACGGTTCGGAGAACATGATCATCCACGGAGACAACCTGCTCGCCCTGAAGGCGCTTTTGCCGACCTACGAAGGCAAGGTGGACTGTATATACATTGATCCCCCCTACAACACAGGCAATGAGGGGTGGGTTTACAACGACAACGTGAACGATCCCCGGATTAAGAATTGGCTGGGCAAAGTTGTAGGCAAGGAAGGCGAGGATTTCAGCCGCCATGACAAGTGGCTGTGCATGATGTATCCGAGATTGGTACTCCTACGGAGATTTCTGTCGGATGATGGTGGAATCTTTGTCAGTATTGATTTTCATGAGCAACCATATCTTCGGTTGCTTCTAGACGAGATCTTCGGTTCTTCAAATTATGTTTCAGAGATAGCGTGTATCAATAAGCCATCAGGACGTTCCGATGACAAGTACATTGCCACGGCGCATGAGAGTATTTTGATTTATCGGAAGAGTGAGTCTCTATCGCTTGGGGGGTTTGCCCCGGAAGAAAAAGTAACCAAAAGATATAACAAAACCGATGCGAACGGAAGGCTGTATAGAGAAGAAGATCTAAGAAAAAGAGGAACACACGACGAACGAGCCGACCGACCGAATTTGTTTTATCCGTTCTTTTACAACCAGACTACAGATGAGCTGCTGGTCGGAAGTAACGAAGATGAAACGCCAGAAGGGTGTATTCGCATAGAACCAATGAAGGATAAAGGTGTTGCTGGCACATGGCGATGGGGGAAAGAAACCGCGTTGGAATTTAAGTCCTACATACATCCGAGATACATGTCAAATAAAGGACAATGGAGCATTTTTGAGTGGCAGTATCTTGATGAGCGCGGCGAAGTAAAACCTACTTCTTTATGGGATTTTAAGGACGTTAACAGCGAACGCGGCACAGAAACTTTTATCAAATTTTTAGGTTTTAACAAGGCTGACTTTCCCAATCCGAAGCCTGTTGGCACAATCGAAAGAATCATCAAAATCGCAACAGACAAAAGTTCTATAGTGCTTGATGCCTTCGCTGGCTCTGGAACTACGGCTCATGCTGTCCTTAACATGAATCAACAAGACGGAGGCCACAGAAAATTCATCTGCTTAGAACTGATGGACTATGCCGACACGATCACCGCCGAGCGGGCCAAACGTGTCATCAAAGGCTACGGCGATGGAAAGAAGGCTGTCCCCGGCACCGGCGGCAACTTCAGCTACTACGAACTCGGCGATCCCATCGTCACCGAAGAGGGATTTGACTCGGAACTGCAAAGCGAGGAGATAAACGCTTTCCTTTGGGAGACTGAAACGCGCACTCCGTACTCTGCGCCGGAAGACGGAAGCGACGGGTTCCTGGGGATCAAGGACGGTATTGCCGTTTATGCGTTCCACGACGGAGAAGAATTTGACACCTTCGACAGAGGCAAGGTCAGGAAGATGCGCCACAAGGCCGAAGGGTACGTTGTCTATGCCAATTCCTGCATGTTTCCGGATGAAGAACTGGCCGCCATGAAGGTGACGTTCAAGAAGGTTCCCCGGGATGTGAAGCAGCGCTAGGAGCGGTGAAATGATTGAGCTTAAGAAGTTTCAGAAGAGGGTTCTGGAGGATCTGGCGTTTTTCCTGGACCGCGCCATCACCACAAGCCCTGCGCAGGCTTACCACGACGTCTGGCAGGAGCGCTGCGGAATCGACATCAGCAGGCCCGAGTTCCAAATGCCGTCCTATGCGGCGACAAAGGAGCTTCCGTTCACCGCCTGCATCAAAGTCCCAACCGGCGGCGGCAAGACGTTCATCGGCATCAACGCCATCCAGACAATCCTTGCTCGTGTTCCGGCAGACGGCATCAAGGCCGTCGTCTGGCTGGTGCCGTCGGACACGATTCTTTCGCAGACGCTGAACAGTTTCAGAAACGCTCTCGGGCACGACTATGCAAAGCGTCTGGCCCAGATCGGCGGGAATGTTGCCGTATATAGCAAGGAAGATCTTCTGCATGGCGTGGGGTTCAACCGGTCAACGATTCAGGATCAGCTGACTGTGATGGTGCTCTCCTACGACTCGTTCAGAAGAGCCAACCGCGCCGATTTGCGAACCATGCGCGAAAACAGCAACCTTGAGGGCTTCTCCCTCATGGAGTCGCCTTCGGAGACGGTGGTTGAAGGGGCTGACCCAACATCCCTTGTCCAGGTCATTAACAAGCTCAATCCCATCGTGATTGTTGACGAGAGCCATCACGCGAAGTCCGAGCTGAGCCGGGACATGCTCAAGGCGTTCAATCCCCGGTTCGTCCTTGAGTTGACGGCGACGCCGAAGAAGGGCAGCAACATCATTTCCTGCGTGAACGCGCTGGAACTCAAGCGCGAGCACATGATCAAGCTGCCTGTGATTCTCTACAACCTGAAGGATCACAAGGATCTTCTTGTCACTGCGATCAGCCTGAGGTCGCGGCTCGAATCCCTCGCAAGGAAGCATGTCGTTGTTGACCGGCCCGTAAGGCCGATAGTTCTGCTGCAGGCGCAGCCCAGGAATCAGAAGGACTCGGTGACCTTTGAAAAAATCAAGAGCAAGTTGATGGAATGCCAGATCCCCGAAGAGCAGATCGCCATCAAAACTGCATCGGTCAATCAGCTTGAGGGGGTGAATTTAGCCGATCCCACTTGCCCGATCCGCTACATCATCACCGTGAACGCGCTCAAGGAAGGCTGGGACTGCCCCAACGCCTACATTCTGGTGTCGCTTGCGAACAAGACCAGCAAGGTGGATGTCGAGCAGATCGTGGGCCGAGTCCTGAGGCTTCCCTACGCATCAACGCATCCGGCTCCTGCCCTGAATCTGGCTTATGTCCTGACCTCGTCGATGGATTTTGACGCAACGGTTCAAAACGTGATTGCGGGACTGCAGAACGCAGGTTTCTCAAGGAAGGACTGCCGGGCGGAGGATCGGGCTGAGGAAGACAAGGAGACGTCAAAACCGGGGCCAAGCCAAATCAATTTGCCGCTCGAAGACAAGAGTTCCCAGGACAAAGGGGAAGGCGAAGCCGAAACAGGCGGGAAAGCATCTACAGACTCAGACGGTTCAGGGACCGATCCGGTTGACGATCTCTCGAAGGTTGACGCCAAGGAGGTTGCCACCAGGACAAAGGAATCGGAGGCCGATGAGAACGGAACCGATTCCGGCGCGGAGAACAAACAAGACAAATCCATTGCGGACGCCATTCTGCGAAAGGGCGAGAAGGAGGAAAGCGCCTACAAGGAGAATGTTCAGAAGAATGGACAGTCGACGGTTGGACTGACTGCGGAGATGAGCGAAAAGATGAGAGGTTATTTCATCCGAGACGAATTCAAGGCTGAGATCAGCGACATGGTGCTTCCTGTTTTCGGGATTGAAGATGACAGCGGCCTGCTGGCCTTTGATCCAAGCGAGAATCTGCAGCCGCTCCAGCACTCGCATTTGCTGGACGGGTTCTGCCTTGCCAACAAGGACGCAACGATCAACCTGAGCGCCGGGGATGCCGATGTTGTCGCGATTGACGGGAAAGAGAGCGGCGAAGTCACATGGAAAACCCCTGGACAGCGGCAGCTTGAGCTGGTTCAGAAACTGCTGACTTCTGAAGAGAGCGTTGAAAGGAAGACAAAGATCGCGGTGGACGCAGTCATCAAGTCTTGTGACCGATTTGACTTCGTTGAAAACAGGGATCTCAAGCGTTATGTCGGCAACGTCATGTCCGGATTCAATCAGTGGCAGATCGAGCAGCTGATTGACAATCCTGCGCTGGTGATCACGCGGCTCAGGGACAAGATTCTTGGGCTGGCAGACCAGCACCGCAGGGAGCGGTTCGAGATGCTTCTGAATGCCGGACGGCTGGAGGCGTTTGAGGCATACCATTTCCCCGAAAGAGTTGATGCGATGGGCTGGATGGAAAACGCGGAAAAGGCCCTCTACACCGGCGAGGAGCCGGGCAATGAACTGGAGAGGGAGCTGGTGCGGCGTCTGACCGGAATTGAGAGCATTCGCTGGTGGCACCGCAATCCGGGCAAGCAATGGGGCGGCTTCTGCATCAACGGCCCGCTGAACGCGCATTACCCGGACTTCATTGTGCGAACCAACCGGGGCAAGATCATTCTCATCGAGACGAAGGGGGCGCACCTCAAGGGCAACGATGACACGCAATACAAGCAGAGGATCGGGCAGGCATGGGCGAACATGGCCGGGCCGAACTATTTGTATTTCATGGTCTTCGCTGACGACTCGGAGATGGGCAACCTGACGGGCGTGATTTCAATGTCGCAACTCATCCAGACGCTCTCGATGATGAAGTAGGCGGGCAGGAATCGGCTAGATCGCGTCCTTCTTGACGTCGGCTTTGATGAGAGCATGACGCAGCCAAGCCGAGTGTCCGAGCTCGCGGAACTTGCTCACGTACTCCGCCGCCATCGTAACCGTTGTGTGGACAGTTCCGTTAGGGAACAGAACGGGCCGTCCGCGCAGCGATCCGTCGCAGGCTCGTTTCAGGGCCGCCTTGGGCAGATTCGAATTACCGTACCGCCCGTCGCGCTCAACATCCGCCTTTCGAACCTCAACTTCAAGCCACCGCGCCTTGCCTAGCGCTTCGAATTTTGCGACAAGGTCCGAGGGTATGTTGATCGTGCATCTAGCTCTTGCCATTTTATTTTCCTTTTATTTGATGATTGGTTGCGTCATTATATCCAACTTTATTTCAATAGTTGTTTCTTTTGTGTTTGTTTTTAATTAAGTAGATACTTAATTACGTAGTAATCAAATACTTAAATAATCAATTTAATCAGTTGGTTGAGGTATTTTTTCATTGGAAAATGTAGTACCATACGTTCCGGATTGCTTTTACTGGAACAGTCATGGCAAAGCTAAATGATGCTCTGAAAAAGTTATTTGCTGAAAAGGCAAACGGAAGCTACGAAATTATTGACTGCGACTGTCTTGGGGATGAGGAGTTCTTGCGGGGGCGGCTTTCGGCCACCGTTGATATAGCGAACTTTCTGTTGAGCCGCTGTACGATTCCCCGAGGAATGTACCAGTGCATTGAACTTGGGCAGGATGACGAAACAGGATTAGGCTCGTCATGGCACGATTTGGCGGCAACAATCATATTCAATGAACAAAAAGAGCCATGCAAGGTGAAGATTTCCCACGACTACGTCCGGCAGACGACTTACGTTGTCGTTTCCTGGCTCCGGGACGGAGATGGATATGTCAGCAACACCGCGACCGTCAAAGGCTCGCCGCTTTGTCAAGCCTTCGAGAAAAGTGAGCTGGTTGGGCTATGGAAATCAGCTGAACGTCCTCTCGCTGACTCTGAAGAAGACTTTGACGGCTACGAAGTCACAAGCCTCCACATGACGCTGCTTAAGTCGTCAAATGTTGACGAAGAATTCGTTCTTGAGGGCTCAGGCAAGCTGACGCTCCTGCTTGCGCCTATTCAGGAGGCGTGGAAGAGGGCTCCATCCGGTTCAATCCTGCTGTGCGACGATCCGGAGCAGGATCTTTCGGACAAGTTTGAGTTCGACGGCAAGTCGTGTTTCACCAGCATTACGTGGGAAGACAGCGATGCCGTATGGGTGACGAAGGTTATGCGGTCACTGAAGATCGACATCGTTCTGGAGCGCACGAACAACTAAAAGAAATCCGGTACGGAATATTTTTTCGGGCAGACGTTGAGAATCTGCCCCTTTTTTTGTCCCTAAACCCAGGAACAGACGTTCTTTCTGCTCGTTTTCAACAGATAGAACAAGGGGAACGCTCTGAAAGATGGGGCATTCTGTCTTCTCAGCGCATTTCGCGCTGAGAAGAAGGGGTGGCCGCCAAACCCATTCGGTAACCTGATCCACAACAGCCGAAGAACTGGTTGCAGACGAAATGACTGCAGCAAGCGAAGTGTCTTCGCATGAGGCTGGTTAATCTACTTTTATTATCCTGTACTAATTACTGACACCAAAAAAAGAGCATTAGATCGAGAATTTCCGGAGGAAAAACACTTATTATTCTTAATAGCGTGATTTAAGCGTGATATATTGACGTAGCGTTGAATGTACTTCTGATTATACTATAAAAATCAATGGTCTGCGTGATTATTTTTTATTTGATTTATTGGCGTTAATCGTTTTTGCGTGTTAGTCTGCGTACTCAGGAGACAAAAAGAAAACAAAAACACTTTTAACATTTTTTCAGATGGGTCTTTTATGAAGAATAAAATTCTTGCACTCAGCGCCGATGGAAATCTCATCGAAATCAATATCAGATCAATTCGCCAGCGTCACGAATTTGGCGTTCCGGCCGAGGCAGATGTCGTTGTTTCAATAAACGACGCCGACGAAGTTATAACTATCACGTTCGATAACACGAAAGCTGTTTTTGAAAAACGTCTCATCGAAGCCCTGAAGTACATGAAGAAGCATCCGGAGCAAAGCGAAATTGCTGACGAGGTCGGGGAAAGTAGTTATAACAATATGCTCGATGCAGCGATTCGAACGCTTCAGAATCGTGAAACTTAAACATATTTGTTAAAATTATTAAAAAACGGGATAGTAGAGGACGCGCTAAATATGATTGAAACTTTTCTTCTCCGTGACGGAAAACTTTTCTTGCGCGACCACTCACTGAACGTTCAGGCAGCGCAACGCAAGATTTCACGCAGCTTCGTTCTTGATCGCGAAAGTGATCCATGGGAATACTGTGCGGCGATTCTCATCGACAGTTCAGAAAAGACGGTTGTGTCTTTCGCGGAGCGTGACTATTACCGTCATGCAAGATGGCAGCCGGGCAGGAACTGGTGCGGGTTTTGGCGCATTTCTCTGATGATTTCCGGACTCGAACAGACGTCGCTGGTTGTTGTCGGATCGCTCAAGTCCGCCCAGAACCAGGCTGGTGCTATGGCGACGGACTTCCTCGAACGTCGCCACCGCAATCGTTTCTTCCCGAATGCGAGCGCGGCCTTCATCATTTGCCGCGACGTGACCTTTGATCCGGCGCGGATCAGGGATGGGCAGGAGGTCGGCGCGGGCAAGATGAAACCCGTCGCAGTCAAGCTTCTTGGGTTTGGAAACTCCTCGTGGACGCAGGGGGAAAAGGTTCGGGAGCTGTATTGCGCACTGCTTGCTGAACATTGGTGCCATGTGGTCAAGAAAGGAGAAAGGAATCCGGTTTTCAAGACACCGGGCGAACTTGCCGATGCCGCATGCCAGAGACGCATTTTGTCGTGGCTCGCCGAGAAGGGCGACGCCATTGAGGCGGAGACGCTTGAGGCGCGGGAGTACGGCCGTTCGTGGATCGGCACGCCGTCCGTGCGCCCGGCGCGGGTGGCAACAGCCTTTCTGGAAAAACGCAACGGCCGCTGGAGCGTTGCGGAGGTGATTGCAGGAAAGCCGGATCGGAAGGAGGCTCCTCATGCAGATTAAGAAGATGCTTGCTGTAGCGGGTGCATGTTGCGCCTGCCTTGCGGCGCAGGCCGCCCCGATGAAGGTCAAGGTTGTTTCCGTGATGGAAGGCGATGTCATCAACGTCCTCATGCCCTCGGAAGACCGGCTCGTGCTTCGTGTTGCGGGAATTGACGCTCCGGAACTCACGCAGGAGTTCGGGCAGAAGGCCGTTCTGACGCTTGCAAAGATGGTGGAGGGCAAGGAAGTCATGGCGACTGCAATCACGCAGGATGAAAGTCGCCGGTATGTGACGATCCTCAACAGCAACGGCAGGGATGTCGGCCTTTTCATGCTCCTCAACGGGCTTGCGTGGACGCTCGAAGAGGATCTTGAGGCGATGCCCGAAGAACTTGCAGAGACTTACCGTACAGCGGTTGCAGAGGCTCGCGCCGCCAAGCGCGGACTATGGGGCGGCCCTCACCAGATTGAGCCGCGACGATGGCGTGAGATGGTGAAGAAGGCTCAAGAAGCGGCGGCGTCCAATGGTGCCGGTGCGCCGATCACAGACCCCCGTCAGGCAATGGAACGCATACAGGAGCTGCGGCAGAAGCACGGGCTGAATTGATAAAAGGGGTGTACTGGAAGAGCAGGATCAGACGAAGCGCACTTCAACGCGTTTGCCCACCGCGCTGGCGTACTTCTCAAGTGTTCCCATGGAAGGATACTGGCCGCGCAGCAACTTGTTCTCAAGACGGGCGACAGCCGATTGAGTCGTTCCCATCTTTTCGGCAACCTTTTGCTGAGACAGCCCTGCATCGGTTCTAGCCGTGAGGATGCTTTTCAGTGCAGCAACTTCAAGCGGGGACTTGCCTGAATCGCGATAATCGGCAAGCAATCCTTCTAGAGATCGTGTTCTTGGAGCCATTTTCCTTCCTTCGACAGACGGGCGTAAGAATCGCATTTTTGGAATTTTAGCGCCAAACCGCAGGGAAACTTGGAAAAACTTCATCCGGATTATGTTTTCGAGCCCCTGATCTTCCTTCCGGTGCGGAATTTGATCTGGGACAAGAGGGAGTCATGCCTGCGCCGCCACGCCCAGGGCGGTTCGGGGGCATCATCCCGCCACAGGCCACGGCGATGCGCTCTGGCGTCTTCATAAGCGGCCCGGTACGTTTCACGCTCAACATCCGGGACGCTTCCGCCATAGGCGAAGTAGGGCCACGCAAACCCTGAGCGAATCATCTCCGTCGAGACATCACGATTTCCGGCGCGGACATGGGCGACCAGACGCCCATAGCGGTCCCTGCCCAAGGCGGTGACGACAACCCACCGGCGGTGAATCAGGCTTTTGAGTTTTGCAGTGGACGCCCGCCCGTATCGCTGAGCGGTTTCAGGAGCATCCATGCCAAGCAGACGTATCTTGAAACGGCGGCCCCAGAGGTTGCGCCGGACGTAGAAAGAGTCTCCGTCGCAAACCCAGACGACGCGAGCGGAGAAGCGTGCAGGGAATTTGTGAATGCCCTTTCCTCCTCCGCGCAGGATGATGATTGCGAGGATGAGCAGGGCGGGCACGAGAGTCAGAACGAAGCTCATGAATTGGAAAGGAGGTCAGTCAGGACGCGGTTCGCAACAAAGCAAATGCATTCCCAAGGATCCGTTTTAGTGCAATCTTCGCAACGCTGTGCGCTATGGGGCTGCTCGGGCGACATTTCAAAGACCCCGTTCGCTTCACAATCCCACCAGATGGGATGAAGCTGTTGAACATGGGTGCGATAGATGCCCCAGAACGTCGAGTCCTCCGTGTCCGGATGGTCTTTTGTTTTCCCCCAATAAATGGTGACGCCGGATTCGAGCCAAACCACGAGCGCTTCAAGCCAGGCAACGGAATCAGAATCAAGCGCAAGAGTGCTGTCCCGCTCCGAAATATCAACCATGCGGCGGAGGAAGTCTGGAGACATCTCGTCAAAAACCGTCTTCGGCTGGATTTCTTCGCGGGCTCGGCGGGCGAGTTTGGCGAAAAGGATTGACTTGCTATTTGCTGTCATGTCGTCCCTCACTGATTAGACACTAAGGCTGGTTCCCTTGTTTTCTTCACGCTTCATGGCCTTGGCAATGTATTCGCGGACAAAAACTGAACTGCGGATCTTCTTGGTGACGCAGTAGATCTTGAATTTGACGTACAGCGACTCAGGAAGGTCAATCGAAAGACGAACCATCCGTTCACGCCCGTTCTCAGCCTCCGGCGGGGGCGGCGTGGTGCCGCTCACCCACTGATTCACAGCCTCCGTCTTGTCGGCGGAACTGGCGGTCTTGGGATGGTCGACGGGGATTGCCGCAAGGCTTCCTTTTCTATTGACTGTCATCTTTTTACTACTCCTTCTTGTTGATCATTACGAGAACTTCTGCGCCCAGAGCGCGCATTTCCTTTGCGCCCGCGCCATCGGGCTCCGCTTCGAAAACGGTCTGGCCGAGACTGGCTGAATTTGCGTAAACGACGCGCTGCCAAAGCTGCGCATCGAGTACGGGAAGCCCAAAACGGACGAGCGCTTCGCGGGCCTCCTTGCCGATCACCGTGTTGCCGACGCGGCGGTTGATGACGAGGGCGGCCTGAATATCAGGACGGTAGACCCGCGCCTCACCGATCAGGCGCACGATGTCGCTGGACGCCCAAATGTCGTAAGGAGAGGGTTGGACGGGAATGAGGATGAGGTCGGAAGCCATGATTGCCGAACGGGAAAGATCCGTCACCCGGGGGGCTCCATCCACCACAACGAAATCTGCGTTGCCGCCGATAGACTTGACTGCCGTGTGCAGGTTCTCTTTCGGATAGCCAACGACGCTGAACGCAGCCTCGCGTTCAGCGCGAAAACCGTGCCAGTCGAGAGCCGATCCCTGGGGATCCGCATCAACAAGAACCACCTCGCGCTTCTTTGTTTTTTCTCCGGCAAGGAATGCAGCAAGGTTGACTGCAATGGTTGTCTTGCCAACACCGCCTTTCTGGTTCAGCACGGAAATGACTTTCATTGGATGACGCGGCTCTTCCCTTTCTTCCAGTTCATCCACCTGTTCCGAGCCCTTGAGAAGATAGGGCAGCTGGTCGAGATTCACTCCTGCGTCCTCAGAGGATTTGAGGAACGTTGCTTCAAAGCGAGCTTTTGCAAGGGTGACCTTGGGAAAACTGCCCAGCGGAATCAGAAAGTCTTCGCCGTTGCGCCGCTTGGTGATGTAGTTGAACACCATCTTGCGCGTCGCGGTGGCGGCATCCTGAGCCCCAACGATCAGAACGAGCTTCAGCTCCGGATCGCACACAACACCGAAGAGCTGCGGGTTGCCCTTCGCGAGATCGTTGGCAGTTTTGGCAAGGGCCTCGTCCGTCGAAACGCTTTGCTTGTCAAAGCGGAGCGCGTTGGCGATGGGAATGTCAGTATTCATCTTTCGATCTCCGTAAAAACAAAATAACGTATATTTGAAACTAGGGTAATCTTATGATAAGTATTTAAGGAAGTCAACACCCGCAGAGTAAGTAAATGTAAGTTGATGAAGTACGCAATTCCTTTTCAACATGAGGTGTGAACAACCGGCAGCAACGGGCCATCAAGGGACTGACCGGGCTGATTGTTTCCTGGTGGCTTAAAAATTGGGCACAACGGTTTTTGCGGATGCTTTTTTGCCGTTCAGCCTGTGACAAACCGCCGAAACCTGCATCAGTTTGCCATGGAGAAGAGGAATGAACAATGCCTTCTTGGTGATAATTTTTGTATTTAACGCTGATATATCACATACAGAAAGTAATTAAACTTTATCTGTTGCTATAAGAGTCGATCCCGGAGATAATTTTCGGAAAGGATGGTTTTGGAGGGAATCAGATGATCAAAAAGTCTCTGTCTGTGAAGATCCCGCGCGAGTTTGTTGATAAGTTTCGAGCGCTCGGTGGTGCACGCTGGCTTGCGCAGAAGCTTGACTTGGCGAGTCCGGACGATGTCGCATGGGGTCACGGTGATGTGAAGGAGCGGCCTGCTTCTCAGAAGCGGAGAGGGCGCCCCTTCGTTTTTCCCAACGGGTGTCTCAACACCACGCTTCGGCTCAGCTCGAAGCACTGCGAGAAGTTTCGCAGTCTGGGCGGTTCGCACTGGCTGCGGCGGAAGATCCGCGACGCAGATCTCTCCGAAGCGGTTCAGGCTGACAAGCGCTTTGGCTAGTCAGCGCCGGAAGGCTTTTGCTTCGGATTGCACTTCTCTTCGCGGAAGAACTTCCTCTCGGCGAACTCGCCCTTCTTGCCGATATTGAAGAACTGCACGGGGCGGTGGTAGCCCATCACGCGGGTCCATATCTCGCACTTCTGGCGCTCGCTGTCCAGAAGCTTCACCTTGCTAGCAGAACATTCCTTGCTCATTTTCCATTCCTCGCAGGAAACGTCACCAGTTGATGTGGGCGCGGTGCCACAGGCGGCCGTTGACACGCACATCGAAGGCCGTCCAGGACTGAGCCTTCTGCCAATGCACCTCCTCATACACGGTGACGGTTCGATAAATCGGATCGCCTTCCGAATCGCGGCCAACGTAGTACGTATAGGTTCCCACAGGGTTGCCCTTGACGCACGCCTTGGTTCCATGCGAACTCAGCACCCACTCGTAGCCGTTGCAGGTGCAGTCGCCGTCGCTGCAGGATTCGGAGACGCAGACATACTGTTCGCCATTGGTGTTGTTCTGTTCGCCCTGGGAGAGGTCATATTTGTTGCGTTCGGCGTCGCCGTACCTGCGGCGCCAGAAACGGCTGCCATACGACTGCGAACTCGCCGTCTGTCCTGGCTTGAGCTTGCCTTCTGCGATCCATCCGCGCTTGGCCTCGGTCATTCCCATGGCCTCGCACGGATCCCACGGATTGTTCACCATGCGGAAATCGTTGCCCGCGCCTGCGGCAGCGCACTTCGGGAACGGCTTGCGATGCTTGGGCTTGGGCTTGATGCACTCCCGGATCAGGCGGTCGATGGGCGGAACGCACTCGCCAACCGCCTTGGGCCCGTCCGGGTTGGCAAGGCAAAGGAACACTTGGCAGCCCCAGAGTGCATCACCTGTGAGCTGCTGCACCTGCTGGCCGTTAGGCAGGGTCAGTGCGAAAGCCTGTCCGCCAAGTAGGGCGCAGGCGGCTGTTGCACAGATATTCTTGAAAAACGACATAGTTTCACCATGAGGAAATACATCCTCAAAGTTTATCATTTAGCTGATAACAGTGGAGAAACGGTGCATTTCTGGGGATAGGCGGAGAAAAGATCGCCAAACTAAGCGATGAAAAGGAAGTGAAATGTTTGCAAATTGCCTAGTTTTCTGTATAGTGCGTTTTGCAAGCAAGCAGTCTCAAACAAACTTGCCTAACCGCCTCTAAGGGAAACTCATTTTTGCGTCGGGAGAGAGATGGAACGCAAAAATGGGAAATCTCAGGAGGCGGTTTGTTTTTTGGCGCCTACTTGTCTCTCAGAGCGGTTGCCGGATCGTTCGCGAACCTTTGGCGGGCGGCTGCGCGGGCTTCCTGATAAACGGCAAGGGCCGCCTGAACAAGGGCCGAGTCGTTTGGCGGCCACGCATCCTGGCACCACTCAACGGCGGAAAAGCCGCTCTCACGGCGATTCTTTTCGAGCCTTCGGGTGTATCGGCCGATTATCTTGCGGCACTGGACGAGCGCCGCGTCGAACCAGTCTGCACCGCACAGGTGCTGCATGGTGACGGACAGCAGAAGCATCTCGATGCGTAAGGTGACTTCGGCGCGAATATAACCGGTGTCCACCTTTTCGGGCGTAATGACCGTCAGTTCCTGCTCAAGCCGATCCCTTGTCTTGGCAAGATCATCAAGCAGCGACGCGGGAATGTTGCCGATGATCGGAAGATCGAACCGGTTGGCGAAGACGACATCCGCCGCGCCTTTGACGCGGGCTGCAAATTCCTTGCTTTCGCAGAACTCCTGGAACGGACCCTCAACGCGCCCGTGTCCGAGCTGAAGACTTCGCTCGGCCCGGCTCAAGGCGCGAACGGCGGCGATCAGCGCGTCGATGTCAAGACGGGATGCGAAAAGAATGGCATCAAGCGGCTTCATGATGCAATCGGCCGGAACCCTCTCGCTTGGCGTTGCGTTCGTCAGCGGACGTGTCAGCACAAGGATGTTGTGGATTTCGCCGTCCTTGCCGGGATGCTCGTTTGCTTCCTCGACCATGCTTTTGAAATACGCATTCATGATGAATTCGCACCAGGCTGACAGCAGGGGGCTGTTGGCAATTGCCGCCGATAGCGCGATACCCGGAATATTTATTGCCATCAGACGGTTTGACCTCGTCAATTTTTTTCCCTGTGACGTCAGGAACTGTGCAGTTTGTAGAAAGGACATGATGGGAGAGATGTGTGAAAAAACACCAAAAATCATACGACAAAGTTTGGAAACACATGAAAAACAAGATGAATAACATGGGAAATCAATTAGAATCGCTATACGCTAATTTTCAGTAAAACAAATGAACCTTGAGCAAATTTTTGTCCGAATCCTGCCAAATCGGCTGCTGAGCCTGTGCGGGTATGTCGAGGAGATGAACAAGCCTCGGGTCGCGCCGCCGCAGTCTTCCGAAGAAAAGCCGCAGGAAAGCGAGCAGGAGCGCAACCGTCGCATGATGGCTGCAATCAACGGCTGGAAGGAGTCTGTTGAACTTGATGAGTCTTCCCGGACGCTGCGCTCGCCGAGATTTCCGAGCGGAATTCCGGCAGTGGCTGACATTGAGTCGATCTTCAAGACGCAAACCCGTCTGCTACACGTCGCGCACAGCATTTCCGGGCTTGGCGACGATGAGTACGCAGAGATCGTGATAGCGACACTGACGCGCTTTGCCGAGTGGGTGGAGCTGCTTCCTGCTTCGCGAGGGCATCACCACCGGGAGGCTGGCGGACTGTTCCGACACAGTCTGCAGACGGCCATTCTTGCCTCGCAGAACTCCGAGGCGATCATTTTTCCGCGCACAGGAACCATTGGGCAGATTCAGCACAACAAGGCAAGATGGCGCATTGCCGCCTTCATGGGCGGCCTGTTCCATGACATCGGCAAGGTGGCCGGAGCCTTTGAGGTCTATGCAGACAATGAGTGCTCAACCAAGCGCTGGGTGCCTCATGTCCAGTCGCTTTCGGCATGGTGCCGGGAAAACCGCGTCAAGAACTACTACCTGAAGTGGCGGGAAAACGACGATCCCCGGCGCCTGAACCACGAGCAGTACAACGCTGCGCTCCTCAGCATCATTGCGCCGCCCGCTCTTGTGGCATGGCTTTCCGATTCCGCCCCGAACGACATTTACGGCGAACTCGCACTGGCGCTGGAGAACACCAAGGGGAAATCCATCCTCGCCAAACTCATTCACCAGTCTGACGCCGAAAGCTGCGCAATCTACGAGCGCGAGAATTCAGGTCTTGAGGCTGCTGTCTTTGACGAAGGGGCGGGCTATCCCGAGCGCCGGTGCTTCGATGCGCTGCGACTGCTGATCGCTGGAAACGAGCTGAAGGTGAACACGCCGGACGGAATGGCGTGGTTCGTGAACGGCTGCCTGTTCTTCGAATGGACGGACCAGCTCTACGGCCTCATCCGCAGGAAACTGTCTGAAGAGGGCGCGCAGGGCATTCCTTCGCAAAAGGAAGACATGCTCACGATGCTGGTAAGCGCCGAAAAGGTTGTTGTTCACGATTTGCCGCACGAGGATGGCGGTACATTCAGGACGGCGCTCTGGTCTGTGGCGGTTCAGATCGATGGCCGGGAGAAGGTGATCGACAAGTGCATCTTCGTTGCCAATCGCGGCGCGATTCTGCCGCCGGACACGCAGGACATTCCCGGCTATCCGCAGCAGGCCGCTCAGAAGCGTTCCGCGCCGGAAGAGAGCCGTGACGAACAGGCTGCCCAGCCTGACCAGCCCGCGCCCAAGGGAGGAGAAGGGGAACAGGCGCAGTCCAATCCCGTTCCGGCACGGACAGGAAATGCCGCCGATCCCGCGAACCTCGACAGAATGCCCAAGGTGCAGCGCGAGCAGTACACAAGGGAGGCCGTCCGGGGAGCGCTGACAACTCCCGGGCTTGGCCGCAAGGATGTCGAACCCGTCTCTGAGGGCATTGCGTGGGAAGATTTTCCGCAGCTGCTCCGGCTGTCGGCCCTGCGCGGAATTACCAAGGACAATCGCGGCGGGTTTCAGCTGACCGATGAGCAGTTCGATGCAATCGAGGCGGTCAAGCGAGTCCTTCCGCCGGAAATGCCCACTGTTTCGCTTGATGGCTCGGTGGCTGAGCTGATTGACCGCAGAGGGTGGGAGCCGTACTGGCCCGCAATGGCAGGGCTGAAAACGCTTCGGGAGAAGGCTCCGGGCGCGGCGGATCTGTCTCTGCGCGTGCGCGAGATGGTGCCGCTCTGGATCAGCATGGCGGCAACGCTTCTTCTTGCTGTGCAGAACGGCGCAACGGGCGTCCCCCTGGTCAACGTCGATCACAAACGGGAGTCGCTGAGCATCACCAACTGGCGAAAGTTCGCTGAGGAGCACGGGGTTTCAGGGGAGGCATCCAAACGGATTCTCGCCCGCCTCCGCTCATTCAGGGAAAGCGTGAGGGATCCGGCAGTGATGTTCAAAGATGAGTTCTCCTACCTTGTCCTGGTGCTGTTTTCGACTTCCGGCACGGAATCCTCATTAGGCTTTCGGACGGCCTTGTTTGAACGCCTGACCGCAGTTTTCGACGGGCGTCCCGATCCTCGTCTGCCCCTCAAGGACATTCCGGCTCCCGCCGCGCAGGTGCGGATTTCCGTGAACGATCCGCTTCCTCAGCAACCAACTGGCGACAGGACATCGAACGAGCAGATGGAGCAGGGCGCGCAAGACGATGCGCAGGAGCGTGCCGAAGAACTTCCAGAGGTTGTTGAGCCCGGCGCGGACAGGACAGAGATCACGATTGTTGACGAGTTTGCGGCACTGATGGATACGGCTCCGGCCACGATTGGGGGCAAGAAGGTGATGGTCGGCAGAACGGCGGCTGGAGGCAGAGAGGTGCTGGTTCCGCTCTCGGCCGTGGAGGGGTTCCTTGCCGAACGCAACCTGACTCGCACTGAAAAGGAGTCGGCGCGACGCCTTCTCAATGACGAATACCAACTCAAGCAGCGAGGCATTTCCCGCGTGCAACGGGAAGGCATGAAGCTTCGCAAAATTGCAGGAGCGTAACGATGGACGCGATTTTTCGGAAATCCCTGCCCGGACTGCTGGCGCTAATCTTTCTGCAGATCCTTGCCATTGCGGTTCTTTTCCCAACGAACTATGTTCGGGAGGCAATTGCCTCGGAGTCGGAAATGATCGAGCGGCAGTTTGACGAGCAGGGCGCAAACTATGTTTTCGACACCGCAGGCGAGACGTACAAGAAATGGTTCAAGGACACGGGCATTGAGTCCCGGGCGTTCTCACTCTTCAGCGGCATTGACGCGGCGGACGAAGGCCGTCACGGCCCCTTGTATCGGGTCACATACCCTTTGCGTCCGTTCCTGCTCGGCTGGTTCGAAACGCTGTTTCTGACCGCCTACCTGTTCCTGCTCAGAATCTCAGAAAGCCTGCTCTTTGCGTGGCTTGCGCTTCTGCTCTTTGTTCCGTCCGTCCTGAGCGGAATTCTGGGCAGAAAGATCACGCAAAACAACTTTGATTATGTATCACCAGTCAGGCAGAAAGGGGCTCTGCTCGCAACGTGGGGCTCCCTGTACCTGTCGTGCGTCGTTTTCGCCCTGCCTGTCGCGGTGAGCCCGTATGTCATCGCAACAGTGATCGGGTTCGTCGCGTTCATGCCCGGCATCATCATTCGTCATCTGCACAAGAGGGTTTAACCATGAGGCACCAATCAACCGCCTACGACACGCCTTGGCGGCGCAACTACGAGCTCGGTCAGTTCTTCTGCTGGGTGTTTACCGCGATGGTTGCTTTCGGCATTGCCGTTTACGCAAACTACACGCACGGCTGGCTTGACACGCGCTTTGTCCTTCTCGCAGCGATCTTTGGCGTTGCCGTGGTCCTGGCTGCCGTCAAATACCGCGAGGCCAAAAACATTGCCCGGCTGCAGCGGGCGATCAAGGGTTCCGGCATGAGAACAATCACGCACGAGGAATTGCTTCAGAAGGTTCTCAACCCGGACTGGCTTGAAAACGGTCTGCGGCGAAGAGTGAAAAACGATCCGGAAGAGGCTCCCACAATCTTTCTCGGCTACGGGTTCAAGTGGCAGACGAAGCACACCCAGCGGGCCATCGAGATGATCAAAAACGACGCTCAGGACATGGGCCTTGACAAGGATGGGGATTCCTCGGGCGGCTTCTACGACCCTCGCGGATGCCAGGTCAGCTACGGGCAGACGTGGCTTCAGGGGCTTGATCCTTTCCCCTCAGCGCTGTGGCTTCCAGTGAAGCACACCGCCGGACACTCGCTCATTTGCGGAACGACAGGCGCGGGCAAGACCTGCTTCTTCATCCTGCTCATCTGCCAGGCGATTTTCCGCAAGGAGTGCGTGATCATCCTTGATCCCAAGGGCGATAACGAACTGTGCGAGAGCGCTAGGACTGCCTGCCGTCTGATCGGGCGGGAAAGCTTCTTCTCACGCTTTGATCTCGCGCACCCGGATCAGTCCGTGCGCATCAATCCGCTTGCGAACTTTGACGATCCGTCCGACATTGCGAGCCGCATTTCCACGCTCATCCCTGGCGAGGATTCCGCGTTCAAGGCGTTTGCGTGGGAGGTGCTGCAGGCGATCAGCGAAGGACTTGTGCTCTCTGGCGAAAGCCCGACGCTGACGAACCTCTACGCGATGGTTCAGGGCGGCACGACGGGGCTCACGGCGAAAGCCATTCGGACGTATGCCGAGCAGGTTGATCAGCTTTATTCGACGCATTTTCAGCAGCGGCTGGAACTTCGCATTGACCGTGAGCGGGTGACTGTCAGCGGGGCTGACATCGAAAAGGGAAGGATGCCGTATCAGCCCGAAAAAACCGGTTCCGGCGCGGAAGCGGTTGAGAAGCTGCACCGCGACATTGACGCAGCGGCCGCCGAGCAGACGGCAGGCGTTGACCCCGAGATTGTCAGTAAATACTGGGTTGCCTACTACCGCACGTTCCTTGCTGACAAGCATCACAACCGGGCGATTCTCTCCCTCATTTCGTTGTACGAGCATGACCGCGAACACCTGCAGAAGATGATCACGAACCTCATCCCGACGCTCTCAAGCCTCACCTCGGGGCAAGCCGCTCCGTTGCTCACGCCTGATGAGGCCACGGCTGACGGGCGCCGAATCCTTGATCTTGGCAAGATCACCGAGGCCGGGCAGGTGACGTACATTGGCCTGAACTGCCTTGGCAACGCCGTGGTTGGGCAGGCTGTGGGCTCGATCATGCTGGCTGACCTTGCGAACGTGGCCGCCCGCCGCTACAACGAAAAGAGCGAGGCGGAGAGGAAGAACGAGGAAAAGAGCTTCCCGCCCGTCAACCTGTTCGTGGACGAGTGCTCCGAAGTGGTCAACGGCCCGTTCGCGCAAATCCTCAACAAGGGCAGGGGCGCAGGATTCCGCGTGTACGCGGCAACACAAACGACGCCGGACTTTGAACACAAGCTGGGTTCTGCCCCGGCCATGAAGCAGCTCCTTGGCAATTTCAACACGATCTTCGCAATGCGACTTAAGGACACGGACTCGATGAAATACATTCAGGACGTGATTCCTCTGACCCGCATCAAGACGGTGGTTCGTTCGCAGGGCACGACGACGGACAGCAAGCAGCCGCTCCTTGCCACAAGCAACGTGGGCGAGCGCCTGATGGAGGAGGAGTCCTCGATCCTCCCGTTTCACCTGTTCGCCATGCTTCCCAACTTTGAATACTTCGCGATTGTGGCGGGCTCGCAGATCCTCAAGTGCCGGTTCCCGATGGTCGCGAACAAGCACTTCGTCATAGACGAAACCAAACACAGGCAGTACGACGGGCTGCTTGGCAGGATCCTCAAGGCTCTCGGGTTTTAGCGGCAGACCTTTCCTGTGCGGAAATATGAAAAACACGCAAGTAAACAAAGTGAAATAAATAAAAAATACCGTATATGATGATAAAATCGCCTCCTGCCCGAACGCGCTTTTGCGTTCGTTCGAACCAAACACCAGGGAGGTGCGGGATCCATGAACCAATTCACTCTGGCCGCCGAAACGATCGGGCGGCTCAACGCCCTCGTCAACGAAGGCGAGCAGGCATGCGGGATGACGTATGCCAAGATGCTGTTCGGACTGAGGCAGGCGTTCCTCTCGGGAGCGGACACCCAATGGGCTGACCGAGTCATTGTCCCGCTGCACGGGCTGTTCACTGCCGTTGACGGTCTTGCCGAAGATGGAGCAATCCGCCTGCCGGATGCTCCGGAAGCCACCGCAGACTTCCTCATGAAAACCCTTGTCCTGGGAAACTGGAGTGCCGAGAGGCACCTTGTTATCGCCGGGGAGACGGTTACCGAAGCGGCCAAGATGTGGCAGGAGTGGCTCCAGACGCCCGCTGAATATCTTCTTGAAATCAAGCCATGGGGAGCGTACATCTGCACACCGCATTTCCTGCTGGATGACGGGGACGGCATTGCTGGAGCCTTCGTCGGCTTCAATGCGAATGCCGATGACGAACTCTCGCTTTACATCGCCCCGGAAACGCTGGTCGGGGGAGTCCGAAATCTCCTGTTTTTTGATTACGCAATCCAAAATATGGAGACTGTTCGGGACGTCATTGATGCCGCAGTTATCTCCGTTGACAGGAGAGGGCTTGCCCTCGACGCGGTTCTGAGCCTGCCGCCGAACGCAGAAACCCCCGGGGTTGAAGCTGAAGCCGCCCTCGATCAGTTCCTTTCGGCCAAGGTTGACATTGCGGGGCTGTTCTTTCCCCCGGTTCTGAAGCTTTGCCGAAGCGACATGTTCGGGATTGGAAGCGCCACCGTGCGGATTCCCGTCATGGATACCGAACTGTTTGGCGACCCAGTGCCCGGCATCAAGCTTCCTCTTCGGCGAGCCATCAGCGAGGAGCGCCACCTTGAAGCGTCCGATCCGTTCCTGGTGACGTTTTGATGACAGGGAGTGACGGAATGCGTTTCCCGAGATGTCTGCCTCTCCTTTTTCTGCCGTTCCTGCTTGGCGGCTGCTCGGTGCTGGACTCCGAAATGGCGGAGCCTGAGGCACGAAACGAGCCTGTTGAGGCGTTCCTGCATCAGCACCTCAAGCTGCATCGGATGTTCCGGACGTCGGTGTTCGATCAGGCTGGCGACATCAATCCAAGAGTTGTCGGAAGCATCAGGATGATCGAGAGCGACATCGAATACCGCCTCGCTGAAGACACCGGCTGGCACAAGGGGCTCTGGCCCTCAGACGCAGGGAAGCTCCTGCCTGAGCTGATGGAAAAGACGTGCAAGCGCTCTGGAGGCTACTGGCTCGAATCCGGCCTGTGCCTGTCGCGCAAGGCGCTCCCGCTGTTCTTTTTCGAGCTGAAAACCACGCAGGAAATCAAAAAGACGCAGAACCGCAACGGCAGGAGCTATCTGCTGAACGTGGTCAAGTTCCATGTTCGCCTGTACGCTCCGGTTTCGCCGGATTTGGCCGATGACCAGCAATGGGTGGAGTTTGCACGGCTGCCCAAGGGTGAGGCATGGCGAAAAATCGTGCAAGACAAAAGGCTGAATGACTTGGCGGACGTACGCAACGTCGAGCGGAGGGACAGGATCATGATTGATCTCTGATCTTGATTCCGGCGCAGAGGAAAAAAAGTATCTACGCAACACGACAATACTCACCGTGCGGATGATCAGTTGAGTAAACGTGCGGATGATTAGTTAAGTAGATAAAAAACAGCGTATAAAAAATTTGCTGAAAAGTATACGCAAGACGGGCAAAACGGTTAAAATAGGGACATTTCTAGCGCTTGCGCTCGATTCCACGATGGGGGGATGAATAATCTCGGTACCCATCAGCCTTCTTAAATGACTGACCGTTTCCGGCAGTCATCCGACCAACCCACAACGGGACGCTCATCCCGTTTGGGAGGCTCCTGTTTTTTCCCATGGAGCCAAAAAATGGAAACTCTCTTTGTTTTCTTCCTAAGGATCTGCCTTCTGTACTTCCTGTGCATTGTTGCTTTGCCCGTGGCTTTGCTCTCGATGCTCTTGGAGTTCGGTTGTCTTTTCTAAAAGTCTTTTCAAAAACCTCTGCGGGAACAGCATTGTCGCCCGCAAGGGGATGTGTGTTGTTTCCGCTGCTTCTTCCGCAAGGAAAAGGAACGCAAAATGTTCGAAAACAACACCATCCAAACCAATACCGTCGCGAAGACCATAGGTGAGCTCTTTGAGTTTGTTTATGACGATGACGGCAAGCAGATTCCGGCACTGAGCATGCCTGCTCAGGGCTGGGACATCCCGGTTGACCGCCCTCAGACCTGTCCCAAAATCGACGCGAAGTATTCGTTCCGCAAAGCGCCCATGCGCTCCGTGCTGAACTACCTCCGTGCTCCTTCCGGCGACGGCCTGTTCCTGTGCGGCCCCACCGGTTCCGGAAAAACGACGCTTGTCAAGCAGATCGCGGCCCGCCTGGGCTGGGGTGTGCGCGAGGTCAACATCAGTGATCGGTTCGAGTTCGGCTCCCTTGTGGGGCATTTCACGACTCGCTCCGAATTCCCTGGTGAAGCCCCTGAGATGAGCTTTGTCGATGGCCCGCTCGTGCAGGCCATGGAAAACGGCGAGATCCTGATTCTCAACGAGATTGATCTTGCCGATCCCGGCGAAATCGCGGGCCTCAATGACATCCTTGAGGGCGGCAATCTGACTGTTGTCGATGACGGCGGACGGATTGTCGAGCCCCACCCGAACTTCCGCATCGTTGCCACTGCAAACAGCAATGGCAGCGGTGATGAAACCGGGCGGTACAGCGGAATCAAGACCATGAACCTCGCGTTCATGGACAGGTTCCGCGTCATCAGGGTGGACTACCCGCCCTCCCTCGTTGAAGCTGAAATCGTCAACCGCATCTGGCCCCTCGGCAAAGAAATTTGCAAGGGCATGGTGGAGTTGGCCGATCACGTTCGACGCGGATTTGCCGATGGCAGGTTCTCCGTGACTCTCTCTACCCGGACACTGCTCCGGTGGGCGAGGGGCACGATGGAATATCGCGGTGCGCCCAATGCGCTTCGCGAAGCCATTTGGGAAAGCCTTCTCAACCGCACTCCCGCATCCGAAGCTGAATCCATTCTTGACCAGTGCAAGATGATTTTCGGCCCGGATCTCTGGAATGACGGCAAGACTGCCAAGGCCGTCAAGGCCAAGGCAACCAAGGCTCGGGGAACCGAAGCCTGAAAAACCTTTCTCTAACCCACCCTGACGGGAACACTCGCTTCCCGCAAGGGGGTGACTGTTCCTGAAGGGGACTCCATCTCTCTAAAAAGGAACAGAAAATGACTAGCAATATCGTTACCAGCGAAGAACTGCAGCAGAAGTCGCTCATTGCAAAAATGGCACAGCGCTACAACGTTGAACCGTCCAAGTTCAAGAATGCACTTCTGAGGACCGCTTTCCGCGACGCCGTCGACAAGATGACGACCGAGGAACTGATGTCCATCTGCATCGTCGCCAACCAGTACAACCTCAACCCGTTCACCCGTGAGATTTACGCATTTCCGGGAAAGAACGGAGGCATCGTTCCCATCGTCTCTGTTGACGGATGGGCGCGCATCATCACCTCCAACCCCCGCTTTGACGGCGTGAGCTTTGTTGAAAGCGAGCAGACCGTTCAGTGCCTGGGAATGGAGCTTCCGGCGTACATCGAGTGCACGATCTTCGTGAAGGGCAATGCCCATCCGGTGAGCGTGCGCGAGTATATGGCCGAGTGCGCCAAGGACAACAGCTCCGTCTGGCGCAAGTGGCCGCGACGGATGCTGCGCCACAAGGCGTACGTCCAGTGCGCCCGGATGGCCTTCGGGCTGTCCGGCATCTACGACGATGACGGCGCAACCGTCGGGCAGCCTGTGCCGCCCGTGGGTGCTTTTGAGGAAGCGAATGTTGTCTCCGAGACAGCACCTTCCCAAGGCGTCGTCAACGGACAGGCCGCAGAATCGTCTGGTTTCGACCAGGCGAAGGCTGATGCCTGCCTGAAGCGTCTTATGGCAAAGCGTGATGCTGACCACTTCTGGACCCGTGCGGAGAAATTCGTTGCGAGCCAGAAGTTCACGGAGGCGGAAAGACAGTATGTGCTCGGAAAGCTCGCTGAAATCCGCTCTGCGGAGGAAGGCCAGCCTGACGAAGCGCCCGCTGCCGAATCCGGCCCGGAGACGAAAAGCGCTGAATGACAGGAGGAAAGATCATGCGCGTGATCGAGCTCGACCAGCGCACTCCTGAATGGCACCGGTGGCGGCGTCAAGGCATCACGGCGACTGAAAGCGCAGTGATCCTTGGCCTGTCCCCGCACAAGACGCCGTGGCGTCTTTGGGCTGAAAAGATTGGCCGGGCTGCCCCGGAAAATCTGGATGCCGTGCCGCAGGTCAGGTTTGGGAGGGAAAACGAGGACAAGGTGCGAGGGCTCTTTGAGCTCGCGCATGATGAAGTCGTCACTCCCATGTGCGCTCAAATGGAAGGGGAGGATTCGATATTCCGGGCGTCGTTCGACGGCCTGACATTCGATGACATTCCCGTTGAAATCAAGTGTCCCGGAGAAAACACCATCTCCGATGTCAAGACTCGCGGCGTTTTGTCCGATGCCTACCGCCTGTACAGCGTGCAGGTGCAGCATCAGATGATGGTGAGCGGCGCGTCTTATGGCTGGCTTGTGTTCTTCGACAGCGAATCTGAAGGTTTGATCGAATTCAAGATCGAACGTGACGAGTCGATGATCGAGGAGATCAAGAAGGCGGGCCGTGAGTTTTGGAACAAATACGTTCTGAAGCTCAAGGAACCTCCCCTTGACAAGGAGCGCGACTTTTTCATCCCCAAGGGTGAAGACGCCGTGATCTGGGCAACCAGCGCCATGGACTATTCCTCGGCCGAGTGCGAGATGAAGGCTCTTAACGAACGGCTTGCCGTTCTGAAGGAGCGGCAGTCTCGCGCAAAGACCAGGCTTCTGTCGATTATGGGTGACCATATGATCGGCGAATTCGCAGGCGTTCGCGTGAACCGCTACCTGAGATCGGGATCCGTCGACTATGCCAAGCTTTTGCTTGACCACGGTCTGGATCCTCTCATCACGGAGCAGTATCGCGGCGCGGCAACCGAGGCAGTGCGTTTCACGCGCACCGACCGGGATATGCCTGAGGGCGTCCTGAAGGACGAGGCGGAGAGCGAATGCATTATTGCGGCGCAAAACCTCCCCGACCTCTGGTGGTGACCAAAGGGACAATTGTTCAACAATCCATTCAATTCACATTCCTGCGGGGAACGATTTTCTCCCCGCAGGGGGTGAAGGTCTTTCTCCCCGCAAACCTCAAATTTTTTGCGCCCGAAAGGGCAAAGGAGAAAGACAATGAGCAAGATTTTTTTCAAGGGCGGCTCGTTCGCCTCGGCAAACATCCTCGGAGCTGCCGTGGGTGCGTCGCGATACAACGCCGAAAGGCGGATTACGGTCTTTGAGCTTGAAACCGTCGAAAGATGGGATTCGGGCGAGATCGCACGGCGCATTCCGGTTTACTTTCCGGGACAGATCGAGATTGCTCCCGATACGGTTGTATCGGTGTGCGGCGCTCTGTCCATAGCTGAGGCAAAGGGCGGTGACGCCAAGTACCCCACGACTTTCGAGGTGATCCGCCCCGAAAGCGTCCTGCCGATTGGACCGGCGCAGGCCGGATTTTGCGGACAGAACCGGGCGATCCTTGTTGGACGCGTCGGCAAGGTTCGCGAACTCAACGCCAACGGCAAAAACGGACTGGCTGTTTCGGTCGCGGTGACGCGCACTGAAATGGATCAGGAAGGCAACCGCAGCGAGGTGACGGATTGGCACGAGGCCCTCTTCTGGGGCAAGCGTGCTGAAAACGCCGCCAAGCGGCTAGGCACCGGCGACATGGTGCTCCTGACTGGAGTTCTGGCTGTGCGCCAGATGAAGGTCGGGCAGGACAGGAAGACTCTGCTGGGTTTCACCCCTGCTGAGTTCAATGTCCTTCAAAAGAAGCAGGCGAAGGCTGGCGGCGGAGCAATCCGAAGCGAGCTTGCAGCCGAAGCTGAGGTTGCCTCTGAGGCGGCCGCCCCGAGTGGAAACGGATACGACGACGGCTTCTCTGAAGACATCCCGTTCTGATTCCGCGCCGGAAATTTATTTCACCACCCATGCGGGGGCACATCGTTCCCGTTTGGGAACGGTTTGTCTCCGCGAATTACTTTTTTCAAGGAAACAAATCATGTACGAAAACAAAAATATCCGCCAAGCCGTTGAAAACGCTCTTTTCGATTTCGTGGACAATGTGAACTCGCTGCTGCCGAACTATCGGCCGATGCTGGCTCTCAACATCAGGGATCGTGAAGAGTGCGTGACGGAAACGGAAGACGGCAAGTTCGTTGCGAATATTCTCCCGGACTTCGATGACCTCGGGTTTTCCGAAATGGTGACTTTTGACGGCACGCTGGATGACTTTGTCGACCGGTATGAGCTCGTCAAGACGAACGCCATCGCGGAAGAAGACAGGGACGGTCAGATTTCTGCCATGCGCTTTGTCCTCGACAACAACAGCGAAGAGTGGAAATGGGCGATAACTTCAATGGCTTCGATTGTCGAACAGGTCAACGACCTGGGCGTTTTCGAGGACTGGGTTGCTTGCGCCGCTCAAGGGTTCGCCCCGACCGACGATTGGGACGAAACGCTCAGCAAGGCAGCCAATCGCTTGGTTGCTGCGGCTGTCAACAGCGAGCGCGTCCGGATTGCGATGCCAGACAAGGAGATGTTGGAAGCCTCGGGGCATCCCACCCCGGAAAAGTACTTCATCTCGTTGTACTACAGCCAACTCTGGACGCTGCTTCTCGAAGCCGCGAACAGCCTGATCGCTAACGAATCGAGCTACAAGCGGCTGATGCACGTAGACCCGTGCATTGGCACCTTCGTTCTTGCACTCCAGGCCGCAGACATGCACTGGAATCACAACGACGGAGGGATGAGCTTCGGCACGTACTAGGTCAAATTAAAACTTTCACCACCCATGCGGGGACACAACGTTCCCGCTTGGGGCGGGGGTGATTTGTCTCCGCGAACTTTTACTTTTTTTCAAGGAGCAAATCATGAATGAAATCAAAAAGAGACAAAAAATAGAACATAACGCAAGAGAAATCGCAGTTGCGTTTCCCGCACACCTCCGGGAGATGTTCAACCAAACAGTCAGCGCGAAGCTGGCGTTTTGGGAACCGCACATCCGGCAAGTGACCAAAGAAGGCAAAACCTACAAGGTTGCGAGCAAGAAGGATTCCTGGCTTGTCTTGACATACAAGGATTTGCACCCCTGCTGTGTCGAGGCGATCAAGGAATTCGTCAGGAAGATGGACGGCAGATTCGTGCTTTTTGCGCGGGTCGGTGCTGATGGCGATGTGGAAAACATCGTCGGCAAGTACACGCCGTGGTTCTTCGAGGCGAAAGGGCCTGATCCGCTGGATCCTTTTGGCGAAGCGGGAATTTGGTACGGCGTCAGCGGCCTCGGCCTCTGACCGGAACCAGCGGGACGCTCCACTCCGGAGCGTTTTGCAACAACTGAAAATATCCACAAACCCAAGCGGGGAAAGACTTTCCTTCCCCGCTTGGGGGAGAGGGTCTGACTCCGTGTTTTTTATCCGTTAAGGAGAAAAAAATATGACAGACCTTCAAACAACAACCACAACAAGGAACTGGGAACGCATCGTTGTCGTCATGCCGGAATTTCGTTTCTGGCAGGGTGCCCGCGTCATGAAGTCGAACGACTTCAAGTGCGATGCCTCGGATCTCCCGCCCGAAAAGGCGGTCAAGAACCTGGGCGCAAAGTACCTGATCGACAAGGTAAAGCTCAACCCGTTCGAAGCCAAGCGCAAGGCCGTCTACGCCCTTCTCAACGAGAACGGCGTCAAGTTCATGGGCGGCTGGGCTATACCCGAGGCGTCCTACGCCTCTTGTGCGGTGAAGCTCGAACAGCTCGAAAATGAGTTCAACGCGGATAAGGCCGCTTTCATTGGAAATTACGACCGCTATGTCGAGGAATGGGCGCAAGCCAATCCCGACTTCGCGACGGAAATCCGCAGCGGGAAGATTCCCGTTGGCGACATCGCTGAAAAAATCAGCGCGTCGCATTTTGAAAGCAAGCTGGCAACCGTGCCCGGCAAGGAAAAGGAGCTCGAAAAGACCGTTTCTGGTCTGATTGATCCGATTCTCGAAGATGCCGGTGAGGTTGCCAAAAAGGCGCTGGAAACGGTCTTCTCCAACCAGAAGGCCAAAACGGCATGCCTGGCAACCAAGATTGGCAAGCTGCTGAACAAGCTCGACAGGCTGAGCGTCGTCAATGGGAACCTTATTCCTCTTGTCCGCGCTCTCGCCCTAAGTGCCAATCAGCTGCCGTCGAGCGGCCCTCTTTTCGGAATAGACCTCAGCCGTGCGATCACGATACTGACCATTCTTTCCTCGCGGGAGAAGATTCAGGAGGTAATTGACGGAAAGGCCGATCCCGAGCAGATGGCAGCCGCCCTCAGCGCGCCGCAGAAGGTGGAGAGCGACAGCGGTCAGCTTGACCTTGTTTCGGAGCCCTGCGCGGAGATCGAAACTCCCGCAGCCCCCGTCGTTGCACCCATCCCCGAGCCTGAGCCCGCGCCTGTCGTTCCTGACATGTGGTGGTAAAGCTCAAAACAAACCAAAACAAGCCTGAACAAGGGATTCCTTTTCCTTCGCGGACATGGAATCCCTGTGAGGGTGAAAAAAAAGCCCCGTGGGGAACAAGTGTCCCCGCAAGGGGCGCTTGTCTCCGCATCCCAAAAACAAATCCCGAAAGGGAAAGGAGACATGAAAATGAATGTCATAACGAAAAACTCGTTTGCCATAACGGCATCCAGCATCGGCCGCGCTTCCAATGTCGAAATCATCTTCGGCGCAACGTCGCCGTGGACGGACGGAACCAGGATCCACCTGCCCGCAGTTGATGATGAAACCTTGTCGCCCGAAAAGCGCGAGGGTCTTCTATCGTCTCTTGCGCACGAGTGCGGTCACATCCGTTTTACGGACTTTGGCATCAACGCGCCAAGCCCGCTTGGGCACGAGATCGACAATGCTCTTGAAGACTGCCGGATTGAAAGAGAGATGCAGCGTGTTTATCGCGGCCTCGCTCAGATGTTCGAACGGTCACAGGCTCCGCATTGCGACTCGCTGGCGGAGAAAGTCGTGAACGAAAACGATTTTCTCGCAGCAATTCCGCTCTTTGCGATTTCCGTAACGGAGAGCGCTTTGCTCGGCCGTCCTGCAGCGGCCCGTCTTGCGAAAGCTTGCCGGGGCGTACTGGAGGCGCACATGGCAAAGGAAGCCGTCGACAAGATCGAAAGCATTGCGCTTGAGGTCGAATCGGCAGCCAGCACCAAGGATGTCGGGGATCTGCGCAATCGGATCCTCTCGGTCCTGAAGGCTGAAGGCGTGCGGCAGTCCGAAGAGAAACAGAGCTCGCAGAACACCGAAGATTCTCAGGAATCCTCGGAATCTGAAGGCTCTGAGGGCGCTGACGCTGATGGCACGGGAAATCAAAAAGACGAAGAAGAGTCTGGCGAAGGCAAAGGCTCGGCTTCCACTTCCGGCAAGGAAGAGGAATCCGCCGATGCCACTGATGTCAAATCCTCAGCTTCGAACTCTAACGACGATTCTGCTTCCGGTACGGAGTCCCAAAAGGACGACGCGCAGGAGCAGGGGCGCCGAAAGAGCGAAGGCAAAGGCAAGAAGGGCAAGCGCGGCTCAAAGGACGAAAACCAGAACTCATCCGGCAAGGGTGAGGGAAAGGGGGCTTCCGAGAGCGCTGCTTCTGCAGGCAATCCCGTTCTCGATGCGCTCAATGCTGGGGAAGACGCCTTTTCAAAGCGTCTGGAAAACGGCATCAAGCGATCCCTGCCGGGAAAGTCGGAGCAGAAAGGCTACAACGGTCACCTCATTGACCTGACCGGACAGATGCGGCCTGATCCTTTTCCTGATACGGAAGATTACTTCCGCGCCATAGGCAGGAAGATGCTTGCGGAAGCATCGGCAAAGGCTGGTCCGCTGCGTGCGGCTCTTGACGGACTGCTGAAAGGCAAGTCCTTGACGAGCCACTACGTCACGGAGTCTGGTCGCAAGGTTTCGACACGCCACCTGGCTCGGCTTTCGGTTGGCAACCCACGGATTTTCGAGCGCCGTCTGGTGCACGAAAAGCAGAGTGCCGCCGTCCATGTGCTGCTTGATCTTTCTGGCAGCATGCATGGCGATCCGGGCTGGAACGCAATCGAAGCCTCTCTGGGACTTCTTTGCGCGCTCGAAGCGCACAAGGAGGTTTCGGCCGGTCTGTCGGTTTTCCCGGCAGTCGCTGTCACCGGAAATCTGTCGAGCCTTGCCTGCATGACCGTAATCGGCCATAGCGAGAGTCTGAGGACGGACACTGTCGCTCGTCGCGTGTCAAGACTCATTCCCTATGGCGGAACACCGATTGCCGAGGCGATCAAGCACGGCGAACTGCGCCTTCTGGAGACTGGCAAGGAGAAGAAGATTCTCTTCGTTGTCACGGATGGTGTCTTTCCGCTGACCGCGCTGAATTACTGCAAGTCGCTGCTCAAACAGGGTTTTCTCGTTTTCGGCATCCTCATCGGGTCAAAAATTGACGTCTCTAACAAGACGCAGTTCTTCACCGGTGTCGGAGCGCTTGAAGATACGAGCAACCTCAAGACCACGATCTTTCAGTTCTCACGCCAAGCAATGAGGTAGCTCTTGCCTTCGATGCGTCGGGCGGCTTCCGTCCGGCGCTCATTCCACCCCCAACGGGAAAACATCTTCCCGTCGGGGAGGGTGTTTTCTCTGCGGATTTTCTGGAGAAACACCATGGGAAAGGTCATGAAAATCACCGTTCCAAAAATTACCCTGCAAACGCCTGAAGGCTTCGTTGCCGTTTTCGAGCAATGCCGCCAGACCTACAACCTGATCGGCTGGGCCTGGTGCTGCGAAACGGCTGGCGAATGCCTGACGCTCTGTGAGGAGACGGAAAGCGTTCTGCGTCGCGTTGCGAGAAGCCTGCCCGGTTGTGGCGAGCTGATCGCCGCGTTCGCGGATCTGCGGCAACGCATCCAAACCGGGCTGGTTCGACAGGGAAAGGAGGCATCTTGATCCGGTCCATACGCAGCAAGGCCCTCTCAAAAGCCTTGGCTCACGACGATTGGAGCGGAGTCAAGGCTTGCCACATCCTCAAGCTGAAAAGCGTGCTGCCACGTCTTAGCAAAGCTGCAAGTCTTGGAGACATATCCGGGATGTACGGCTTTCACAAGTACGAGGTATGCCGGTCGGCAAAAGCAAAGCGCTACGCCCTCTGGGTGGACGCTCGCTGGCGCCTGCTTTTTCGGTTCCGGGACGGAGGAATAGAGGATCTTGAATACGTCAATTATCACTAACTAGGCGATTCTTCGTTTTTAGTGAAACCAAAAACCCCGAGGGGCGCACAAGCCCTGCGGGGCGTGGCGCCTCTCCTTGTACAGGGAGATAGCCATGAAAAACACACGATGCTCCCAGGGCAAAAGCCGATGGGAGACAGTGAAATCAACGGCCTCGCCCAATTCGCTGACTCGTCCTTGCATTCGCAGGGCGATTCGATTTGGGAGGAGGGGCTTGGAAAGGAGGTTAGGTTTTTGCCTGACTTCATGACCAGGAGAAAGGCTGCTGGACGGCTAGGGTAAACCCTAGTTTGTTCGGCGGCCTTTTTCTTTTTTGGTGAAAAATACTCAAAAATCGCGAATAACAAAATTAAAAAAGAATGTAAAATGCGAAAGTGACGCCGGTTCTTTGATGTACGCGGTTTGTGTCCAAAACTGAGCCGGATTTCTTCAACTTTTTTTGAACCAAAAGCATCATGACCAAGTCCAAGCCCATGCCCAAGCAGTCCGTCATTCAGACCCTCGCAATCCACCTCAAGGGTGGTCAGACCCTCACCGTTCCTTTCAACGCCGAAAAGGCCGAAGTGCTCAATCCGCAGATCGAGTCCTTCCTGACGCTGCTGGGCGACAAGGAAAAGCAGGCCGCGAACTTCCTGTTTCAGGGGGCCCGCGTCGTGCTCGTGAGAGTCGCCGAAGTCGCCGCCGCCGAGGTGGTGTCCCTGATCCGCAAGGAGCAGGCAGACGAGGAATCTGAGAAGGCTGAGAACCAGACCGGCGAATAACTTGCCGCACAGAGCCGGATTGGGAGAAACCCCGTCCGGCCATTCCTTTTTCATTCCTGCGAGAAAAGCAAATGAACAAAACTTTCAAAACGGTGTGGAATCACTTCCGCCGCTCGCTCGTGGTTGTCGATGAAAAGTCGGCGTCCCGAGGAAAGAGCAGAGGGGCTTCCGGAACCGGCTCTGTGGTCACCGCAAAGACAAAGGGCGCCAAGCGGCCTGCGGTTTCCCTCATCGCCGCAACCGTGGCTCTTACATTTGGCGCAGCCCCGGCATTCGCTGCCGTGGATACGACTGCATGGACGTCCGAGACTGGTGTCGTTACCAAGAACGTTTCCACCGTCACGCCTTCGGCTGGCGGCGCGGTGGGTTTGATCGACTACTGGTCCGGCTCCTGGGACAATTACGCGAGCAAGACCCTCATCAACATCCTTGCGGGCGGCGGCTACGACCTTGGCGTGTTCGGCTCTGTCTACGATGAGTTCTGGGATGAAGCGGCGAACTTCGGCGAACTGGGCTCAACCGGTCTGTTCCGCGAATACGCGGTCATCAATGCTGGCTCGATGATCGAGCAGGCTAAGTGGACGAGTTACGCAGACCCCGAGAACCCGACTCAGGAAGATCAGGTCGGCGGTGTCTACTGGATTGAGAAGTTCGCCAACAATGGCACGGTGCAGATCAACGATCTGCGTTCTCGAATCGTTGCAAATACCACCGCCAACTTCCGCGTGAACACTCTGACGGTTCGTTCCGGCGGCGTGCTCGACAACTCCGGCACGATGAACGTTGCCGGGGCTCTGAATGTCGGCGTCACCAAGGATTCGATTTTTGATTCGAACAGCAGCGCAGTCGTCAATCAGGCTGGCACGGCTTACGATCCGCCTGCCATTGAATCCACGGACTTTGACGCGAACAACACGGCATCCGTCGCGAACAGCGGAACGCTCAATGCGGCAAGCGTCCGCATTGCCGGAACCCTCGACAATACCGGAACCGTGAGCGTGACGAACACCCTTCAGGTGGGCGGCAAGACGGACAATGCTTCCGGGAAGTCGATCACCGCCGGAACCTTCAATCTTGGCGCCGTTGACAATAAGGGCTCCATGACCGGCACCGGCACGGCTGCTCACACTTTCGGCGCAACTGAAAACTCCGGTTCGATCAACCTTGACGAAGCTGACGGCACGTTCGCTTCCCTGAACCAGACCGCCTCGACCGCGACGCTCGACACAACGGGCGATGTTACCGTCACTGGCGCTCTGACGAACGCAGGCAAGATCGGCAACACGGGCAAGCCCTCCAGTCTGTCGGTTGGCGGCGACACGCAGAACCAGGCGACCGGCCTCATCAAGGCTGTCGCTGGCGCCTTTGCTACCGTGACGAACTACGGCTCCATCATCATCGACAATCTGCTCTCTGCAACCGGCCTCATCGACAATAAGGCCGATGCCTCGATCTCCGCCGGGACGCTCAACACCAAGGGCATCACCAACGCGGGTTCCCTGGCTACCACGGGCTCCGGCAACAGCACGATTGACGGCAATCTCACGAACACCAAGACCGTTACGCTTGGCTCGGGAACGACTACCGTTACCGGCAACGTCAGCAACTCTGTTGCAGCCGCAACCATCGACAGCACGGGCGCATTGACGATTTCGGGAACCCTCGACAATTCCGGCAAGATCGGCAACACCAATGCACCGACTACGCTCTCCGTGACGGGCAAGACCACGAACGCGGCAAATGCCTTGGTCAAGGCGGGTGCGGCAACCCTTGGCGCTGTTGAAAACCACGGCACGGTTGCCGTGACTGGCGCTCTGAGCGCAGGGGCAACCACCAACTCCGGCACGATGACTGCCGCAAGTGCAGACCTCTCCTCGACGCTCGGCAACACTGGCGACATCACGATCACCAACGCAATCACCGTTGCGGGCGCAACCACCAACTCGAAGAACATCACCGCCAAGAGCGGCACGTTCGCAGATGTGGCTAACGCATCGCCCGGTGTCATCTCGCTTACCAACGACTCCACGATGGCCTCGATCTCGGCCAATTCCGGCCACATTGAGGTTTCGAGCGGCAAGCTGACCGTCACGAATGGCGCTGTCCAGACTGACGGCGAAATCGTTGCGGATTCGGCGCAGATGGGCTCTCTCACCAACCAGGGTGAAAACGGCTCCTCTGTCGAGGTTGCCAAGACCCTGACGGTGACGGGAGCGACGGACAACAAGGCGAAGTCCACGATTGAGGCGGGAAATCTGGTTCTGGCCGGAACGACGAACGCCGGAACGATCACCTCTACCGCCGCCACTGGCACCAACACCTTCGGCGCAACTGAAAACTCCGGCGCGATTGATCTCGCAAGCAGCGGCACTTTTGCTTCTCTGAACCAGACGGCGGCTGCGGCGACGCTCGACACGACAGGTACGGTTGGCGTAACGGGAACGCTCACGAACAAGGGCAAGATCGGCAACACTAAGACACCTTCGAGCCTCGCTGTGGGCGGTGCGGTTGACAATCAGGCGGGCGGCATCATCAAGACTGGCTCTGCCGACTTCGACAGCACTCTTGCCAACGCAGGAACCATCACCGCGACAGGTGCAATGTCCGTCGATGGCAAGACCACGAACGCGAGCACTGGCGCGATTACCGCAGCTACGCTCACCTTGGGCGAGACGGAAAACGCTGGCTCCATTACCGGCACTGGCACGGCAGCTCACACGTTCGGAGCCACGGAGAATACCGGCTCCATTGATCTCGGAACCGCACAAGGCACGTTCGCCTCGCTCGATCAGTCTGCCGCAACCGGCACGCTCGACACTACTGGCGTTGTGGCTGTGACAGGAACCCTGACAAACAAGGGCAAGATCGGTCAGACCAAGACGCCTTCGAATCTCACGGCTGGCGGCGCGGTTGACAATCAGGCAGGCGCCTCGATTCAAGCTGGAGCGGCTTCGTTTGCTTCCACTCTCGGCAACGCAGGCTCTGTTGCAATCACCAACGGCCTCGGCGTGACTGGCAAGACCACGAACTCCGGCACGATCACGGCAGCTACCCTGACGCTTGGCGAAGTTGAAAACGCTGGCTCGATCACTGGCAACGGTGCATCGGATCACAGCTTTGGCGCAACCACCAACACGGGCTCCATCGGTCTTGGTGCGGCAAAGGGTACGTTTGCCTCCCTGAGTCAGACGGATGCAAATGCAACGCTTGACACGACGGGCGCTGTGGAGATCACCGGCGCTCTGACGAATCAGGGCAAGATTGGTGAAACCGGCAAGCCCTCGGCGATCAGCGTAGGCGGCACGACGAACAACTCCGGCTCGATCAAGGCTGGCGCTGGTACGTTTGCTGCCCTGACGAACTCCGGCTCCATTGCGATTGACGGCGCTCTCGGCGCATCCGGCGCTCTGGCCAATACCGGCACGATCATGGCGGCTACCGCTACCTTCGGCGGCGCTGGAAGCTCCAACTCCGGCGCAGGCGCTTCGATCTCTGCCGGAACAGTCAACGTCAACAACACGTTCACCAACTCTGCGGCATTGACGGCATCTACCGGAACCAATGTCGGCGCTGACGGCGTTCTGACGCTTGCCAACGGCGGCAATGCCAACCTCGGAAATCTTGCCATCACCGGGCGCGTCGACAATCAGGCTGCCAACACGCAGATCGCCACGCTCTCCGGGGCAGGCGTTCTGAGCAACTCCGTGGCGCTCACGAATGTTGCGCACATCGGCACGACGACGGGCATGACGTACAACCAGACCGCAGGCACGATCAGCGCGGCGGACAATTCCTGGTTCGCGGGATCGACGCTCAACATTTCGGGCGGCACGATCACCCGCACGGCCGCAGGGGCTAACACTCTCGGCACGGGCAACACCGTCACGATTTCCGGCACGCCGATTGCCTTCACGGACAAGGCTGAGGCTCCGGCAGGCTGGCGCAACGGCACCTACGTTCATGTGGGAGTGCTTGATTCCGCTTCGAGCGTCACGATCAATACGGGCGGCGTGCTTGAGGCTGACTCGATCAATCTCACGAGCAACTCGCTCACGATCAATGGCGGTGCTCTGGCTTCGACGCTCTCGAACCTCTTTGCCGCAGTTTCCGAGACTCTCTATGAGATTCCGGACGGCGCAGCCACGACGATTGACACCAACATCATCGGCGCTGCAACCGTCAACTCGCTGAACCTCAACCTGCTCAACAACCTGACCTTCGGCGACGAAGGTGCGACGTTTGTCATCACCGATCCGTACATTTCTATGACGGCTGTGACGGCTGCAAGCGACGCGCTTGCCAATGCTGCAGGTGCGGGCAAGGAAACGGCTGTGGTTTACACCGGCACGCTGTCCGAGTCCGGTTCTGAAGACCGCAACTTCTACTACGAAACGTTCACCTCCTTGCTGGCCGAGCAGGGTGAAATTGCCGCATCGAAGTTCAACGCACCGGGCGTTGTGTTCTCCAACATGACGTATGTGAATGCGCTCAACCGCGAGCAGGAAGCTCTCGACAACTTCCGCGACAAGCTGGTTGTCGGCGCGGCGGGCGAGGACGCAAACACGTTCTACCTGACCAAGTCCATTGGCTTCAAGGCGATTTCCGGCACGGATGACGTGACGGTGTCTGACGGGCGCACGCTCGTTCTGACGGGCGGTCACAGTGCTTCCGAACTCGTCAATTCCGCAAACGGCGCGGTGGCCGTGACGGGTGAGGGCTCCAAGCTCAAGCTCGGCTCTGCTGGCGTGAACAACACTGTCGGTCATGTTGGAACCGTCTCTCTGCTGGAGACTGGCGCTCTGACGGTGGACAATGGTGCTTACACGCTGACGTCTCTTGTTGCAACGAACGGCGCCACGACGGTCAATGCAGGCTCGTCCCTGACGGTGACGACGCTGACGGATGCCGCAGGTTCCACGATTGCGAACTCCGGCACGCTGCTTCTGCAGACGGCTGACGAGCTGAATTCGGCAGTCACGAACAACTCTTCCTTCGAGGTGCGTTCAGATACCGCCGTCAATGCGCTCTTCACCAATGCAGCTGGCACGGCAACCTTTGCAAACGCTCAGGCGAATGCGGGCATTGCCAATGCCGAAGGTGCAAAGCTCGTCTTCAGCGACGGTCTGACCGTTTCCACGGCTCTGACCGGCACCGGCACGAAGCTTGTTGACTCCAACGGACGTCTCGTGAGCCACGGACTTGTCGATGTTCAGGGCTCGATGCGCACTGGTGCGAACAGCTCCACGATGATCCAGGGCACGCTGAATGTGGCCTCCGGCGCGGGACGCCTGAACATGAGAGGCGATGCCTATGCAAGCGCCATGAATGTTGAAGGCACCGCGCAGGTGTCCGCAGGCAAGACCCTCATTGTGGATGGCAACCTCGGCATTGACGTCGCAGGACGCCTGATGCTTCGAGCCAATGCTGACGGCACGAACGGGGCCAAGGTTGTTGCAAAGACCCTGAGCTCGCTCGGCACGATCTCCAAGTCGAACGGCGTGTCGGTGTCCGTGGGCGATCTCGCTCTCAGCGCCAACTCCGCAAAGATTTCCGAGCTGAAGGGTGATGACTACCAGCAGCCGATGGGCCTGTTCTCGTTCCGTCCGCGCCTGCTGATGAGCCGCCTGAACACGGCTCCCACGGGCGATCTGAACGGCCGCGTGTATGACCTTGACAAGACGGATGGCTTTGCCTCGAACATGCCGTCCGGCGACATCACGGCTGACACGCAGTACAGCGGCATTGCCGCCAACAAGACCTACCGCCTGCCCACCTCGACGCTGAAGAACGGCGCGACGCTGAGCTCCACTGACAATGCCCATGTGCTCGAAGGAGATACCTTCCGGACCGAACAGGGCACGCATGTGAACTTCTTCGACACGACGCTCAACAGCGAGCAGCGCTACTCCAACCTCATTGTCAAGGGTGTTGTTGAGTTCGGCGGCGAAGCTGACAATGCAGCGATCATTGTCGGCGGGAACGGCCAGTACAACGTGACGGCAACCGGCGAAAGCCGTGGTCAGTTCCTCACGATGACGGGCGACGCCACGTCCACCATTGCGGCGGGCGGCGTGTCCTCGTTCGAGAAGACTGACATTGACGAAGACGCGACGATGACGAACAACGGCTCGCTTAACGGCGCTGTCGTCAACGTCCTCGGTACGCTTGGCGGAACTGGCGTGATTGCCAACGCCGACGGCGAAGTGACGGTTGAAGCGGGCGCCTCGCTCACGCAGACGAGCGTTGCCGTGAAGACCCTCACGAACAAGGGTGCAACCACTCTTGAAACTGTCGCCAATTTCGGCGCGAACAACACGTTCGTCACGAGCGGTGATGCTGCTCAGCTGGCGATCAACGATGGCAACTGGTTCTCCGGCACGAACCTCACTTTCGAGGGCGGCGCTCAGGTTGCTTCGGCTGATCTCAATGCAGACGGCGAACTCGGAGCGAACACCGTTGTGATCCGTGGCGACGCTGATCCTGTCATTACGCAGGGCGAGCCCAACACGGCTACGTTCGACGGCATGACGACTGTCCGTGTCGCCAAGCTGAAGGCTGAATCTGTTGTTGATGTCCAGCAGGGCGGACGCCTCATCGTTGATGCACTCGACGCGAATGGCGTGAACACCACTCTGTCCGGCGGCGTGATTGATCTGTCGATCAGCGATCTGCTCACCGATTCCGCGAACATCGAAGGCGTTCTGCTTGATGCCGCTTCGGCTGCTGACACGGCTGAAATTGACTCGGCCATCGTTGCAAACGAAGACGGCGTGGTGTTCAAGGACAGTGCTCTCAACGGCCTGACGCTCACGAGCGGAACGGTTTCCGTTGTGAGCCCGAACGCAGTCAAGCTGTCTGTGCTGAACATGATCGCCTCGAACCTCGGCACGACCGTGACCACCGTGTACAACGGCGCTCTGGCGGCAGGCGTTTCGAGTGATCAGCTGTCCATCGAAACGGTGGCTTCGCTGCTTGCCGAACAGGCAGGCATGGCCGGAAGCGCAGTGACGAACCCTGGCGTCGTGCTGACTCAGTATGACCTCACGGGCGACGCCACGACGGCTCCCGCAGTGATTGCCTTCGGCGAGCAGGGCGACATCAATGGCTCCATCGGCTTCCGTTCCGTGAAGAACGCTCTCGGCATTTCCATCGACGATGGTCTTGAGGTTGCCCTGACCGGCACGGCAAAGACTTCGGACACGATTGACTTTGAGGATGCGGACAAGCAGCTGACCGGAACTGTTTCCGTCGCGGAAGGCAAATTCACCTTCGGTTCGGACGGCACTTCAGAAAACTCCGGCTGGGTCGAGTCCGTTGACTCTGACGGCGAAGTGGTTGCCAAGAACGGCCTCTGGGGCGTGAAGGGCGACCTGACCGGCGCAGGCGACATCACCGTGAACGAAAACGCTGAACTCGTTGTCGGCGGCCTCGTTCTGGACGATGCAGATGCAGCCTCTCTCACCGTTGACGGCGTCCTGTCGCTCAACGGCGAAGGCGGCGATGTGGTGATCGGCTCCGGCCGCACTGTTGCAATCGGCGAGTTCGGCGAGTTCGATGCCGGTTCCCGCAACGTGGTGAGTTCTGCTCAGACTACGGTTGAGGGTACGGCCAACTACGTCAATCTGACCCTGAACGACGGCGCAACGAACACTGTTGCCGCTTCGGGTTCCGAGTCTGGCAAGACTCTTGAAATCAAGTCCGGCGCGGAGCAGGTTGTCGAGCAGGGCGCTGTTTCCTCCTGGGAAACCGTCAAGGTTGCAGGCAGGGCAGATGTCGGCGCTTCTGTCGATTGGGAGAGCACTACCGTTGAGGCTGGCGGTGAAATGGCTGTCAGCGGCGGTTATGGGCTTGCCGAAGGACAAAGCCTCACCATTGCTGGAACGTTTGACGCAACGGCTCTGGATGAGCTGGTTGCCGCTGGCGTGATCCAGACTGCTGAAGGCGGCGTTGCCGGGTACAAGGCTCTGACGCTGAACGATGGTGCTTCCAACACGGTCAAGGCTGGCGGTTCTGAATCCGGCACGACTCTGTCGGTGAAGACCGGCGCAACGCAGACCGTTGAGCAGGGCGCTTTGTCCGAGTGGGCAGAAGTCACTGTTGAAGGCACGGCCATTGTTGCTGAAGCTGTCGACTGGACGCAGACGAGTGTTGCAGACGGCGGCGAGATGACTGTCTCCGGCGGCTATGCGGTTGCTGAAGGTCAGACCGTTGAAAACGCAGGAACGTTCGACGCAACTACCATTGGCGATCTCTCTGTTGAGGGAGATGTGGCGACGGCTGACGGCGGCGTGACCAAGTTTGCCAACGTGGCACTCGCGGGCACGAACACCGTCAAGGCTGGCGGCTCCGAGCAGGGCGGCGTTCTCACGGTTGAAAGCGGGGCGACGCAGACTGTCGAGCAGAACGCTTCCTCGTCCTGGGACAAGGTGGTGATCGCTGGCAATGCTGACGTCGCTGCGAATGTTGACTGGACTGAAACCGAGATTGCTCCTGACGGCGCACTGACGGCCTCCGGCGAGTTCGCGGTTGATGACGGCGAAAGCGTTGTCAACGGCGGCACGTTTGACGCTACCGGCGTTGCCAATCTTGCTGTTGCGGGTGACGTAACGACTGCTGATGGCGGCGTGTCCTCCTACGCCAACATGACGCTGACGGGTTCCAACACTGTCGAGCACGGCGGTGCTGAATCCGGCAAGACGCTCACGGTTGCCGAGGGCGGCATGCAGGTTGTCGAGGAGGGCGGCGAATCCCATTGGAAGAACCTGGCTCTGAACGGCGGCTCCGTGCTTGTCTTTGGCGGCACGATGACGGCTGACGCTTCGACGCTTGACTCTGGTGATCTCGTCATTGGAGACGGCGTGTTTGCGACGAATGGCGCAGACGCTGATGCTGCCCGCGCAGCTTCCGACAGATCTGCGGTTCTTGCAGTTGGCGGAACGCTTGAAACGGGCAACGCAATCGTTCGTGTCGGCAATACCGAAGGCATCAACGCGGCTGCGGGTGATGTCGTGTTCGGTTCGGACTCCGCTCTGTACATCGACACCGCCAACCTGTCTGGCGCAGCCCTCAAGGGCAACGGCTCCGGTTCGCTCACTGTCGCTGCGGGCTCTCAGCTCGTTGTGGCTAATGCCACCTGGGGCAAGCACTACCTCGTGGCTGACGAGTACAGCACGGACGGCGTTGAAGACGGTGCATGGTCCGGCGAAAACATGAAGAACCTCACGGGTGAAAACGCCTTCCTCACCAAGACCAGCAAGAGCATCGTGCTCAATGTTGGCAACGAGGAAGAGGAAACCACGATTGAGGCTCTGGACAGTCGCTACATCGCTCCTTCCGTCATCAATGCGCTGATCGACGACGAGACCAACATTGGTCTGCGTGATGCGAACAGCAAGTTTGCTGACGTGGCCTTCATCGAGCGGATGCTGGACAAGACCTATGTGGGCGAAAAGGACGGCAAGCTCGACAAGGACAAGTCCGTTCGCTTCGTGAATTCCGTCATGGGTCTTGCCGCAGCTTCCGGCGCGGATGCGTACGCGGTGGATCAGGCATTTGGTCTGATGGATCGCGTCGATTCGCACCTCACCGGGGTCAAGTTCGCGAAGAACGCACAGGCTGAGGGCGCGCTTTGGGTCGATGTGATCGGCGAAAAGAGCAAGACCACCAGTCTTGACTTCGGCGCTGGCAAGGCGGGCTACAAGGCAAGCTCTACGGGCATTGTCCTTGGCGCTGACGTTGCCCGCTCCGACGTCGGAACGGCAGGCATTGCCTTCCGCTATGCCGATGGCGACATCAAGAGCCGTGGCGATTCGCTCAGCACCAAGACGGATGCCAAGTCCTACGGGTTCGCGCTCTACGCAAGCCGCGACTTCGGCAAGGCTCGCGTTTCCGCCCAGGCTGGCTACGACGTGACCAAGGGCGATGTGTCGCAGTCCTTCGCGGACATTCGCGGCAACGGCTATTCGGTCAAGGCTGACACCAAGGCGAAGACGGTTTCGCTCGGCATCAAGGGCGAGTACGCCTTTGACGCAGGTTCGTTCGAGATCGTTCCTCACGCTGCTGTGCGTGTCGCACATACGTCTTACAGCGGCGCAGACATCTCGATCAACGGACAGAAGGCTTTCCGCACCAAGAGCGCTTCGACTGACATTGTGCAGATGCCTCTCGGCGTCGCAGTCAAGGGCAAGGTCGAAACCGCCTCTGGCTGGACTGTCAAGCCGTTCGCTGATGTCTCCGTTGTTCCGCAGATGGGCGACAAGGACACCAAGGCGACTGTCTCGGCGGCGAACTACAACGGCACGGGTTCCTACACCTATGACGTTGCCGGTTCGTTCGTCGGCAAGCTCGATCTTGGCATTTCTGCAACCAAGGGCGCTCACTCGCTGGGCGTCGTCTACAGCGGCGCCAAGGGCAATTCCGGCAAGGAATCCCATGGCTTGACCGCGAAGTACAAGTTCACGTTCTAGTGAGCTGAACAGGGGCGGGGGACTGAGGTTCCCCGTCCCGCCCCCAATTCTTTTCCCAAACAAGAGGGATCAAAAATGTGTCGTCGTCATCATCATCCCCAAGAAACCATTATCGGCAGGGCGGTTCGTGCCGCTCTGACCGCTCTTTCCGCTCTGGCGCAAAGCAACAGGCGCGTCATTGTGACGGCTGCAGTTGTGGCGGCGTCCGGCCTGTGTGCCGGCCCCTGTTTTGCAGCCGCAACGGAAGTCACATTCATCAATCCCTCGACTGGCGCGGCAACCACGGATTCGAACGAGTCCTATACCGCGACGAACTCTGAAATGAGCGTCGCTCAGGTGAACCTTTTTCTGAACCAAGGGCATGCTGGCGACATCTTCTCCGGCATCACCCTGAACAGCTCAGCGGTGACAATCGGCTCGGAAACGAGCATCCTCGACAGTCTCGGCTTGGCTGTCCTCGACACTCGCGCCGTGACGGTGACTGGAGGAAAAACGCTTCAACTTGTCGGCGTCGGTGATGTTGCGACAAATGTGACTGGCAACTACGCAATGACGCTCACAAACGGCAACCTTGTCTTCGGTTCGTCTCACTTGACTTCGGGCGGCAAGGTGCGCGGCACATTGACTGCAGACGCTGATTCGACCATCACCTTCGAGGCGGGCGATTGGGTCACTGCAGCCATCACCAGCGCTGGCACCTTGAACATGGGATCAGGCACTCAAATCACGACATCAACCATCACGAACTCTGGCTCCATGTCCGTGACAGGCGGCACAGCCCTCAAGGCAGGGTCGGACGGGACTGGCTCTGTTGGAAATACGGGCACCCTTTTTGTCGGACCGGGATCAAGCATGACCTTGGGTCTTCTGAACAATTCGATAGGAGAATCCCCGAACCAGACCATCCGCAACGAAGGCGCGATCACAATCAACGGTTATGTGAGCCGCACAAGCTATCTGGGTGGCACCTATATTGATACGGCAGGCGCTTCCCTGACAAACAACTCAAAGCTGACCATTTATGCCGGAACCATTGGCACGCTCAATGGTTCGTACACGCACGGCAGCGGTGCGACAACGACGACTGCCTACAACAACATTTTCAATTACACGCCGGGCACGGTTTCTGAGTCGCGAGTGCCGAAGATCATCAACTTCTTGAACCCGGCAACAGGCACCAAGACAACGAATGCGGATGCAATCACTAACGCTGCTTATGTCGACGTGTATGAAGATGTTTCGGCGGCCTCGATTGCGGTCAAACCGAGCTGGGCCGAAAACTCTACCTGGACTTCCGGCACGCTGACTATTTCAGACGTAAAAAACGGTTCAGCCGCAGCCACCGCCATCAGAGAGGCTTTCACAAATACTTTTGGCAATTCGGTGAGCCTGAGCTTTTCCGGATCCACGTCTCCGGACATGGGTTCGACGCACACTCTGACGCAGGCGGCCACCCTCACGCCTGAAGTAGCCAACGCCTTCATCGACGATTCCTGGGGCGGTCAGATTGCTATTGACCTTACGCTCACGGCTCCCGGCTCAATCACAATTGGCGACGCGAACAGCGTCAAGGATAGTTTCGGTGCTAAGACTATTTCTGCAGGAGACACCGTTACCATCACGAACGACAAGACTCTGTGGCTGATCGGCTCCTCGTCGTCAACGCAAGTGGTGAATGCTGATATTGACGTCCTCGACGGAACTCTCCAGCTCGGTTCGCAGTACGCAACATCAGGCGGCTATCTGCAGGAAGTCAACGTTGCAGACGGATCATCTCTGCTCGTTGAAAAGGGATCTTTCAAGGCGAGCGGCCTGACGCTGGCGGGCGACATGACCGTCGGTGACGCGACGTTCACGGCGAATGTGTGGAACACCACGGGAAACATTCATCTTCTGAATAAAGCGACTCTGAACCTCGGTTCTACCAGCGATCCGACTAACTCGGGCACACTGTCGAGCATCACTTCCGCAGAAGGTGCTTACAGCTATCTGAATGTCTGGAAAGGCGACTTCACCGCCGATTCAGTGGCTCTTGGATACGGTGGAAGCACGGGTTCGTTCTACCTCAACTCCGCCGCTTCATTCCAAGCTGCGCACATGAATGTTTTGGGCACGGCAAACACTTATGGTCCTCTGAAGTTAGGTTCTGAGGATGATCCGTCGAGTTCCTCGGTCTTCGGCCATGTCCTCTACACAAGGGACAGCGGCTCTGTTGAGTTCGTACGTGGGAGTCATTCCCTGTTTGGCCTATATCTTCGAAACAGCAGCGTTGCCACCATTGACAGCGGCGCAACAGTAAACATTTCGTATCTCGACTCGCAGAATGCCGGGACAACCATTGTCAATCATGGCGAGCTGACAATCGGCAGACTCGACGGCCTCTATGGAAATCTCACAAACAAGTCGACAGGAACTGTGAATGCGGGCTACGCGGGCTTTTTCACACTCACAAATCCGTCTTCATACTATGAAAATGGAAATATCGACGTTACATTCGTCGATCCGGCAAACGGCACGAGTCAGACAGCAGGAGATGCTTCATACACCCAGCAGCTGTACGTGACGCCGGGAACTGTCGTTGCTGCAAACACGAACTTGACCGAGCACACGACCTGGGAGGACGGCGGCGAACTCAAGATCACGGACGTTGTGAGCGGCACCGAGGCCGCAAGCGCGATCACGACCGTCTTCCAGGATGCGATTGGCGAAGGCACAACGCTGTCGTTCACTGGCGCATCCAACCCCGCAACTTTCCGAACCGAGACAAAGGAAGTCCGCAGCGCCTCTGATTTCACTCCTGCCGTTGCCAATGCTTTCATCGACGCTGGATTTGGCGGCAAGCTCGCCAAGGACGTGACGCTCAAAATTGACGGCGGAATCACGATTGGCAGCGACACCGGCATCAAGGACAGCCTCGGCGTCAAGACCGTTGGATACGTCCGCACTGGAGACTTGACCGTGACGGCGGGAAAAACTTTCCAACTCACCGGAGAAAACGAAAGCACCTCTCTCATGGGGTCAGGGACGAACGACCTGATTCTGACGAACGGCAATCTCGTTTTAGGTTCGAACTATGTTGCCAACAATGGCGGATACCTCGCTATCGACCTTGTTTCGGATGCTGACTCGTCCGTTCGAGTTGAAGCAGGCACGTTCAAGCTGGCAGCTCCCACGAGCACCGGAACCGCCTTTCAGGTTGACAGCGGAGCAACGCTCAAGTTCGTCCGCATGCGCGAAGAAGCGTCCATGAGCCTCACGAATGCTGGAACCGTCGTGCTCACAAATGACTCGTCGATGCGCAGCTACTTCAACGGCTCCTACGCGGATACCGCCGATGCAACGTTCACCAACAACAAGGATTTGGAAATTGCACCGGGCGTGATGACGAACATCAGCGGCAAGTACATCAACGGCGCTGGTGCAACAACCCGTCTCTTCCACGCAGACGTTTTCGAGATCGCACCCGGAGCAATTGAGGAAGAGCACGTTGTCGTTCCGGTGACCTTTGTCGACGCGGCTACGGGCGAGAGTTCCAGTGAGGAAAATGCGGCCTACCATCAGGTCTACACCATCGAAGCCGCAGGCGTGATGTCTCTTAAGTCCTCTTGGCGCGACCACTCCGAATGGGAAGCTGGCGGCACACTCAAGATCAAGGATCTGAAGTCCGGCACGGCTTATGCGAATGCAGCGAAGGAGGTCTTTGAAAACAAGTTCGGCACGGAAACAACATTGGAATTCACCGGATCGGAAACTCCTGAATACATCCCGTCCGGAGAGACGGAACGCACGTTCCAGTCCGATGCGGTGTTCACAGTTGCCGCAGCCAATGCGTTCATTGACGCGGGGCTTGCAGGGAAGATTGCCTCAGGCATGACCTTGACACACGCGGGTGCTGTGACGATTGGAGATGCGGAAAGCGTGAAGGATAGCCTCGGCGTCAAGGCGATTTCCGCTGGCGGCGCGCTCACGATCTCTGGCGGCAAATCCTTCCGGTTGACGGGCGAAAGCGCAGAAACCACAGTCTCCAACGTTGCCATTTCGGTAACGAACGGCGGCTTGAAGCTGGGTTCCAAGTGGCTTGCGTCCGGCGGCACGCTGCAGAACATCTCGGCCACGGGCTCTTCGACGGTGGGTGTTGAAAAGGGTGCTTTCAAGGCGGGTGTGGTTGTTGCAAACAATGGCCTCACTGTCTCGGAAGGCGGCTCGCTCCACGCTGACAAGCTGACTGCAGGGCAGACGGTTGCCCTCACAAGCGGCACGCTCAAGATCGGCTCAGCCGAGGCGGCGGAAAGCGGCGGCACGCTCAACGCTGTGGCCGTTGACTCGGCTTCAACGCTGGCCGTGCAGAAAGGCAATGTGACGGCTTCTGCGGTAACTGCTGACGGCAAGATCACGCTCGCTGCTGATTCTGCTCTGAAGATCGACGCTCTGACCGCAAACGCTCCGTCGCGGATCGAAAACAAGGGCGTTCTCGTTGCAGAAAGCGGAACGATCAACGGCTCGATCAAGACCAACAACCTGCTCAAGGCCGAACGGTATGAAGGCGAACCCGCTTCAGTCATCGAAGTGGGCGGAACGATGCTGGTTGACACGTTCTTCACGACTGGTGTTGTTCGCAAGCGCTCAGACGCACGCATTGCCGTGGGCGATGCGGCTGTGTCGATGTACCTCCTGAGCCACCTCGATGAGGCGCAGAAGATCGTTGACGCAGGCGGAACCGTGAGCGAAGAAGTGCAGGCCGCGCTCGACGCCCGCAATGCGGCTCCCTTGATGATGGCAGCTCCCCGCCGTCTCATGGCTGTTCGTCCGGCAATGCTTGCGGCGCAGCAGAACGATGAAGGCGGCGAGGATGATGAACAGCAAGGCGCCAACGCTCCTGTGCTGCTCGGAGCAACATCCCCGAACAATGAAGAGGGAGAAGGCGGCACTGCCGAAGGAGAGGGCGAAGGCAATCAGAACGACCAGAACGACCAGAACGTCCAGGACAACCAGAACGGCACCGAAAACGATTCCGGCGCGGAATCCGGCTCGACCGACGACACGGGTACGGATTCCGCGCAGGAAACGCCTGCAGTGGAAAACGAGGAGGAGCAGGCAGAACAGCCTGTGATGCTGATGATGACTGCGCCCCTCACACTGGTTGCTCAGCCTGAACCGCAGGAAGTCGTGAAGCCCACGCTCAACCTTCAGACACCTCAAAGCCGATTGATGGCTGCCAACTTCTCCTGGCTCGCGCAATCCATGCAAGGCACGGAACGCCGTCTGCTGACGGACATCCACGGCGCTTGGATCGAGATTGACTCGGCGCAGGGCAAGTTCGACGGAACCAAGCACCGTCGCAACGGCATTTCCGGCGGCGTGCAAGGAGTGGGAGAGGGGTTTGCTCTCGGGCTTTCCGCTTCGTACTTTGACGGACGCGTGAGCGGCGGCGACATGGACAAGCAGACTTGGACGGGGCAGAGCGTCACGCTCTCCGGGCGTCAGTCCTTCGGCCCGGTGTTCGTTCTTGGCACGGCCACTTACGCTTCAAGCAAGACCAAGGGGGCGGAGGGCAGCAAGGTCAAGACCTTTGCCGCCTCGGGCAAGCTTGGTGTGACGGCAGAACTCGGCAATGTGACGGTTCGTCCGTTTGCCGGTGTGCGCGTTCTGCGCGGCAAGGTCACGGGAGAAAAGGCCAAGACCACCTATCAGGCGCCTGTTGGTTTTACCGTGACAGGCAATCACAAGCTCGACTCCGGGTGGGTCGTGAATCCGTACCTTGAGGCGGCCTATGTTCGACAATTCGGCGACAAGGCGTTCACGCACGAGACTGATGAGGCGTTTGTGCGCTCGGCCTTTGCCGAGAAGAACGCAATGGAGGGACGGATCGGGCTCGTTGCAGAAAAGGGCAATCTTGGCTTTGCCGTGAGCTACGGCGGCACTCTTGGCGACAAGGGGAGCAAGGCTCAATCGGTGAGTGCGAAGGCCGTGTGGCGGTTCTGACCGAATCAAGCAACGGAGAGGGGGCGGAAACGCCCCCTTTCTGATTGAGTTGGTCACATTCAATTCGGGATGTCGAGGACGACAGGGTTGATGGTAAACTGACTGCAAGTTTCATATTCGCCCGTCATCAACGCAGATTCAAGATGTGATGGCGATCACAATTTTGCAGGGATCTTTCTCATGTTCCATTCACTTAAAGGTGGTGTTTGCGCCGCTGTCGCTGCTGTTTTTTTGACCTCCTGCGCGGTCAACCTGGACCAGGAATTAGCAAGTTGCAAAACAGGTGAAGAGTGCTACAAGATTGGTGAAAGACTCTATTCCTCGAAACAATCAAATTTGAAAACAAGCCAGTTTTATAAAAAAGCTTGTGATCTTAAGAACAAGGATGGCTGCAATGGACTTGGCTTTCTTTATTACTTTGGTATGGGAATGCCTAAGGACACGAAGGCCGCTTTTCGTTATCACACTGAAGGTTGCAACTTAGGCAATTTGACATCCTGTTATAGATTAGGAAAACAATACCTCGCTGGTGATGGTGTTGAAAAAAATTACCGAAAGGCCAATGAACTTTTTGAGAAGGTTTGCAAAATAAAACCCAGTTCGGGTTGTTGGCTACTTGGTCAATCCTATGAAAGAGGACTGGGAGTAAATAAAAACTTTATCAAAGCTGCAGAAAATTATGAAAAAGCTTGCAATGCGAATGATGCTTATGGTTGTACCTATTTAGGTGATCTGTACAACGATGGATTAGGCGTCAAAGAAAGCAGCAGTAAAGCCAGAGAATTGTATAAAAAGGGGTGTGATCTCAATTGGCAAATTGCTTGTGAAAACTTGGAAAAAACACAAGCAGAACTGAAGCAAGAGCATCAAAAACAGAGGAACGCCTCAGGAAGCAAATCTTATCTTGAATCTGATCTTTTTGGAGGCGTATTTGCGCCGATCTTCAGTTATCTCGATGTAGTTGACAAGAGCAAGCCGTCATTCGGCGGATTACAGCCGATGTTAACCGATGTGTCCAGAATCAAGGAAAGTTGCCTTTTGACAGCAGATGGTGTCCTTGGTAATTCCAAGTGGTCATATGTGAGTTTTGGGGCATCAGGGAATACGCTTCTTCTGATGGTTGACCCGAAATGCATCAAGGCAATACCAAATCTTGAACATTTATACCTCTCTGCACGATGGGGAACGCTTTATGGAATTTATATGGGTGTAGAGGATCGAGGAACGGCTGAACAATATTTCAACGAATATGCTTCAAAACTCAATGTCAAGATAAAACACCTGCCAAAACCTAAAGACGATGACAAGAGTTACCGCAGTGACGATTACATAATCAAAAAAGCTGAAAAGGGGAATTTATCCGTCATTCTGAGGAAGGCTTATTCGATTTATGAGGTTGTGGTTGATGATTCGACATTTGAAAAAAATACTAAAAATTATACAAAGAGCCATCCGAAGTTTCAGAAAATCCATTCTGAATACTATATAGGGAACAATGGAAGGGGTTTGGTCAATGCTATGAAAAGAGATGGATTCAAGGCAGAAGGCCCTTATTATAGATCTTTGAATCCAATTTCGTTTACTTTTAAGGATATTCAAGGGAATACTTTGAGTTACACGAGTCTAATGACTTCTATCCAATTACTGAATGATGGAATCTATGAAATATCAATCATCCCGGCCGGCATAAGAACAATTGAAGAACTTTCGGTAGAAATGAGGAATGTTTTTCATTTCATGGAGCATGATAATTATTTTAAGAAATATATGTTTGATCTTAAAAAGGAAACAGTAAAAAGCGTCATGGTAAAAACTAAGATCATGGAGCCGCGCTGGATTCCTCGTGAAGTCTTTCCGCCTGTCGGAGCAATGGCGGAACAGGGTGACGGGTATGTACAAATTGTTATTAGGAAAAATAATTTCGTGAAATAGAAATCGCATTGGCTTTCTCATTCAAATATCGAGGTTTTAAGGTTCGCAGAGGGAATTATGAATGTGGGTATCCCAGCAGAAGTGAGTAGATTTTCACAAGTCAAACTGTTGACGGCGGTATTGGCCTGTTGTGTGTGGCCATTAAGAATTCCCTAGTTTGGCCACGAGAAATGTCCACCCCGGTGGGGAATTTTACTCGCCTTCAAAAACCCGTTTATCCCCGTCAATATGTTGGTTGCTCCGAGTGACAGTAGCGTCTCGCTGCAACCCGCATAATTCAAGCGTTCCCAGCAGGCATCGACTGCAAGGAGCTCTGTTAAAGGCACTGGCAGGGACGGATTGCAACGACACTTCTGTCTGCATCTACGGCGGCAAACCCAAAGGCGACGGCACGCAGGCATGCAATTGCAACACCGAACTGAACTGCAATGACGCCAGGATCTGCGAGTACGGAGGAAGACTCAAGAACAATGGCCGTGCCGAATGCGAGTGCAACGAGGAACCGGACTGTTCCCAGAGATGCGCCTACGGCGGAGAGCCGAAGGCAGACGGCACCCAGGATTGCGCTGATTGTGCAGAGGCACCGAACTGTCGGCATTCTTGCAAGCATGGCGGCGTTCCCATTGCAAGGACAAGCTATCCCCCCGTTTCGGCACAGCCATGAAGCCGCAAGTGAATCAGGCGGTGACTAGAACGACTGTGGCTAGAAGCCGAGATCCGGGAATTGCATGTACTGGTACTGCTCATCATTTGAGCGGGAAGTGTCTTCCTGCTCATATTGCTGAGGATTGTTTCTGTTCTCCTCAAGCCAGCGAAGGTAGCGCTCCCTTTGCTGCTGTTCAAGTCTGAGCCGTTCCAAACGTTCCTGCTCCTGCCGTTGCCTTTCCAGTTCGCTGCGCCTTTTGACCTCCTCGTATGCTTCCTGGAATAGTCTTGTCCTTTCTGCAAAAACTTTCTTTTCGTGCCGCTGGTACTCGTCCGGATTCAAGAAATCCCTGAACTTTGCAAAGGAAACCCAGCGCTCATCTTCCAGTTTGTCCATGGATTCGGGGGCGAATACGCTCACCCGGATCTTGTCTCTGAAGACATTTGTCCTCGTTTGTTCCAGCATTTCCAGGTTGAGGTAAAACATCGGCTTGGTATTGTCGTTGTACGCGCACCATCCGTCCACCCGGAAGTAGCCGTTGCGTCTTTGACAGACATGGCGCAAAACATCGACGGCAGATCTGGCAATCATGTCAGGCTCAACACTCATGGTTCCCATGTCCGCCGTTTTGACCTTGATTAGCTTGTCGGAGTTGGGACGGTGATAAGGATCCCATACGACTTCGAAAATCTTGGTGTACTCTCTGGCAAAGTTTTCCTCAAGAGGGCGATTAACCTTGGCGACGGCGCTGAGTTTGGTCTTCGAAAAGAACGATGAAGCGGCCTGCGCTTCTGAAAACTGGTCGTAGTATGTGATCGGGTCTGTGCGCTCATCGGCAGACGGAACCGAATTCATCCCAAACAGACTTGTTGCCGTTGAGACGCAACCGGAGAGCACTGCGCACGCAACAGCTGCGGTCAGGAGGGCACGGGAAGGCGCGAAGCAATTCATATCGACTCTTAAATCAACAAATCGGGCAATGCCCCATTAGCAAAAAGCGGCAGCCATCAGAAAAGACAACTGCCGCCGTGTCGTATGCGTTAGGAAAGCCTTGAAAGCTAGTCGGCCGGAGTTACAGGGGGAGTGGCCTCTGCGGCGGGCTTTTCGATCAAATATTCTTCGATTTTGTGTCCTTCCCGGACAAGAGATGCAAAGGCTCGGGGCATCTTGCCCCGACCTGTCCATGTTTCGCCGGTATCAAGCTTGTATTTCGGAGCGATTGCTTTCCGTGGCTTGGCAGCCTTGGCTTTGCGGCCCTTCTTGGGTGCAACGGCAGGAGCCGGAACGGGCGCGGCCTTGTCTTCGAATTTCAATTCTGAAGCCTTCAAACCAAAGGCGGCAATTAGATCATTTGCCTGCTCGATGGCGTCATTGCGAATTTTGCTTTTATCGGCCTGAAGCTTGGCTTCCATTTCCATGATGGCCTGAAACTTTTTATAAACGGCGAGCATGTAATTCCTCTGGGAAAAAACAAAGTAATGATTTTCCGTTTGCTATTATTGCACAAAAACTTTTCAATTGTGGCTGAGAGAAAAAATCTTTCTACGAAGATGAAATCCTTTAGAGCGGTTCAATTATGTCAGCAATATCTCATTGCTTGTTCGTCGAAGAAGTATCGTCAAAATTAAACCGAATCCAAAAATGTCCTCCAGGTATTGGATACCCATAGTCATGTTTCCAGGGACAGTCTGGATCTGCTTGGGCAAGCCCATACAGTTTTTCTTCATCGTCCAAAATAAACTGATTCGAGAACACTACTTTTGGGGCTCCGGGTTTTGGCTTCGTTTTTTTGAAAAACTCTGTCAACTTTTCTTTATCGTATAAATATTGTCCTCGATCAATAATTGTAGTAAGCATCAGTTTGAAAATTCTGACGGGTGTTTCGCCAGGATCGTGCTTTTTAGAATCCCATTTTTTTTGGATGTGAGGGTCGATAAGCAAATGCCACGCTTGTTCGTCTTTTTCAATAAGTGACAAAATATCAGCTCTCTTAAGCTTTTCCGCATCCAAGTATTCATTCAAGCGGTTTTTTGCTACCGAAAGTGTCAAAATATTAAAAATCTTCTCTTTGTTATAATTTTTTCGTTCTTTTTCAAAATCAATAGATTCAGGCTTGTAATTGAACATCTTCAATGTTCTTAAGCCGATTTTCTCGCACTTGATTTTCCAATACTCCCATTCGTCCCATGTCCATTTGTCACCAGAAACAGCTTTTTCTTTTGAGTATGCAAATGCGGCAATGGAGCGGCCATCCTGAGGGGCGACCGTTTCAAGGAATGCCAAAACGTCATTCTTTACGCTTTCGGGAAAATTAGAACACAATGCAAAGGTATCTTTGGCCGCGACTATCAGACACTTCACCCGTTTCTTTTGCTCATGTTCAGATATATCTGAAACCTCAATATCAGAACAATCGTTTTGTTCGACAGGGTGATCTGGTGATGCCTCTTTTTGGGCGGGGGCGGAGGTATGAATGTCTTTTCTAAACAACCCGGCAACGAAAGATGCAAATGACATAAGCCCTCCTTGTTTCGCTGGTACGATAATAGCAGAACAGCCATCTTCCGTTTTGGTTGATGGCTGTTCGCTTTTTTGAGGAATGGTTGAACCTGTTGCTTGCGGGAAATGATCCTTTCAGGCGCGTGAATTCGCGGGAAGTCTTAAGCGGCGCGGTTGATCAGCATCTGCTGTTCGCTCACGCCCGCTTCGATGGCGTCGATGAACCAGCGGGGCTTCGAGCCGCGTCCAGACCAGACCTCGCTTCCGTTCGGGTTCTTGTACTTGGCGGCGGTTTTGCGTCCGGCGTTGAGCGCAGAAGCGGCAGTCTGGGAAAGCCCCAGTTCGGCAGCGGTGATGTTGAACTTGGCGACGCTCTCACGGCACTCCGCGATCACGGTCTGCCGCAGTTCGGAAAAGCGCTTCTCCAAATCGGCGCGGCTCTGCATCAGTTCATCGTATTGTTTGGCGGTTTCATGGTTCATGGCGAAAACCTCATTAAAAACATATGAATAGGTTGATTTGTAATACGGGCGATTTTTCGCCCGCAGGATTTCCATTCCGGCGCTGAAGTTGTTCAAATGGCGACTCTGCTTGCAAACCTCCTGACCCTGTCTTCCTTGTTTTGGACGTAGCGTTGTGTTGTTTGGACGGAGCTGTGGCCCATCGCCTCCTTGATCGTGTCGAGGTCTGCCCCCACATCAAGCATGCGGGTTGCGAAGGTGCGGCGCAGATCGTGCGGCGTGAAGTGGGAAACTCCGGATTGCGTGGCGCGGCGGCGCATGATTTTCCAGACGCTCATGGTGCTGAGCGGCTTGTCTGCGTGGATATGCGCGTGGGTGCGCACAACGCAGAACACGGTGGTTCCGCAATCCATGCCCCGCAGGCGCAGCCATTCTTCGAGCCTTGCCCATGCGGCTTCCGGCGGGAAAACGCGGCGTTCCTTGTTGCCCTTGCCGAGAATCGAGATGGAGCGGTCTTCCACCCGCACCTGACTGAGCCTCATCGAGGCGATTTCGTTCCGGCGCAGACCGCATCCAATGCCGAGGGCGATGATGGCCGCATCGCGCACGCCGGAGGCTGTGCCGGAGTTGTCGCAGTTGCTCACGAGGCGGGAGGTTTCCAGGGATGACAGGGCCCGTCCCTTGCCGAGGCGGCTGCCACGGGAGCCCTTGACCGAGACAATGACCTGCTCATCATGGTCGGAGAGCAGTTCTTCGTTCCAAGCCTGACGGGCAACACCGCGCAGGGCGCACAGGATCAGGTTGACGGTTGCAGGCGAGCGTCCCTGTCGTTCCAGTTCGCTCTTGATGGTGACGAGGTGGCTGCTTCTCAAATTGCACCAGGGGAAGTCATCGAGCGAAGCGAAGCCGAAGGAGCGGGCGAAGCGGTTGAGGATCGAGCGCATCTTTGCACGCGACTGGCTGGAGCCGAGGGTGAGCAGGTACAGGACGGCAGGGTTGACAGCCGTGCTGGCTGCCGTTTGCGCTGTCAGTGTCTGCTGCTTGCTTTCTACGATCTCGAAACTCATGGTGTTCATCAAAACTTCAGAAGTTACGGAAATGTCCATTTCCTTTACATCAGTCACTCAAAATGGCGGTTTTTGGCGTCTGTCCCGTTTTTTCCATCAAGCCACTCTCGGTTCCGTCCAGAAACATTTGAGGGCATTTATTCGCATCACGATTTCCTTTCCTTTTCAAGGCGTCCCGGTCACTCCGGCGGATCATGCTGCTCGCGGGGCATCGGCACTCTGGGGGCTTACTCCGCCGCCCGAGATTTGCCGCCCTGCCGAGGCGTTGCGGTTCAGGCTTGTCGCGCAATACGTATTGCGTCCTGTTGCCCTTACGTATTTGCTCGTTAAGTAATTCCTCATTTGCCTGATGCGCTCTTGATGATCTGCGCTCTGCGTATTTACTTATCGGAATCTCCGGAACCCCTGTGATTGCAAGGGTTCCCGAGACATCAGTATTCAGCGTTTCCGAGCTGCCACCCTCCAAACCGTGCCAAATCCCGTGCCCCGTGCTCGTCAGTCCAGTAGCGTTCGATGGGCTTGGGCAGGATGTTTTTGTTGCCGTGGCAGAGCGTGTTTTCCGGGCAGAACTGCCATGTGCGGAACACGAATTCCTCGCCAAAGGCGTCAATCGCATCCTCGATGAGCACGGGGTGCGTGGCGCCGATGGCGTAGTCGCCGTAGTTCTGCGGCTCTCCGAGGGCGAGTCCGGGGCAGAATCGGGGCTGGAGCGTTTCGGCCTTTCCCTGCCCGTCAAGGGGCGGGGTGGTGACGATGACTTTCGCAATGCCGTTGGCGCGAACAAGCCGTTTAACAGGGCTTTGGCTCTGCGTGTGCAAAGTCGTGCATAAGGTTGCGGCCCGTGTCAGAAAGGGGAATGTCCCTTCAGGGAAAGTCACTTTCCGTGACGGAATCTTCACGTCCCAATTCGGACGGTTGTACTTCAGACCCTGCTCCGCCTTCCACTTGGCAATCTTTGAAAAGTAGCTTTCAACAAGGTCTTTTCCTGTTTGGCCGACACCCGCGAAGCAGTCCCAATGCTTGAGGGCAGGGGCGGCGGTGCGCCCCGTCTTCTTTCCTCGAAGGGCAAGATTGCTCTCGTACCTGGAGCGCTCGGCAAGGAATGCCGCACGGAATGCTTCAGGATCCGAAACAAAGAGGGACAGGGGCATTGCCACCGTGCAGACTTCGGCCACGGAGTTCGCGTTCAGGAACTCTCCTACTTGTTCAGGGGAAAAGAAGCAGCGGCTTGTGGGTTTGTCCGTACTTTCCAGTTCTTCAGCCAAAGCCTTCCGAACATTAGGCTTTGCGCTCACAAAAATGTACTTGAAGTGGGGCTTGAACATCGACATGACCGATGACAGACCCAGATCAAGAGTTTTCGAAATTCCCGCATACGAAAGCGAGTAAACTTTAAGTGTTTCCCGCAAATCGTCGAGGCCGTTGGTGATGATGACACCCGGGAAAGCCTTTCGAATTGCCGCGACATGAGCCTCACGGGAGGCGCTTTTAAGTGCTCCGGCGGGAATGCTGGAGTCAATGTTAAAAGGACTGGTCATAGTCTTATGCATCAATTGTTTAGTAGCTGAATCAATTGTAGCATGTTGAAAAACGGACTAGTAAAGAAAGCAAATGAAAAGCAAAACAGCGGACATTGGAAGCGTTGCGTTTTCGGTAACAAGCAACGCCATTAACAGCTCAAAGGAACTTTTCGCAACCATTCTGGGACTCAATCAAAAGGTCTTGGAGATCTTTAAAAGGTATGAGCCAAGCGAACTTGAGACGGTCTTTGGGAGCGAACTCGCTCAGGCAAAGGCACTCAGGGAGTACGCGCAGTCCGAAGGAAAGGCATTGGCTGCGGTGAGCCTTTTGGCCCCTGTAGTAGATCTTCGCCTCCTGGAGACGATCAAAAACGAACCAAGCAAAATCACACCGGTGGCCAAGAACGCGCTGCAGACGGAGCTCAGCGATCTATTTGCCGACTTGCTGCTGGCCGCGAACAGATGCGCGGAGATAAGCCTGCCCTTGGCGAGCCATTTGTTCGGGTTGAAGCCGTCTGTTCTCAAGTTCCTGGTTGTTGAAGAAAGAGCACTTTACAAGTTTGCCTTTCTGACTTTGCCGAAATTTTCAATTCGCCTTTCGTCGAAGATGATGAAAGACGTTCAGGAAGCCTCGGAAGCGAACTACATTGACTATCTTTGCGGACTGACGCAGATCAGCCAGGATATATTCAAGCAAGTCTCAGTTGCCGGTGACTTTGACCGGTCAATGCTGTTTGCGGGATGGGCTTTGGATGCCAACAGGCTTTTGGTCAGTCGTCGCGATCCGAGAGCGCCTACGAGAGCCGATCACAATGCAATGATGGCTGACATGCGCCTTGCGCTGGTGACGGCAGGCATGAGTGCCGGACTTGCCTCATACCTTGCCGGATACATAACGTGGAACAAAAACACGCTCGACAAATACCAGCATGGGGACGAGTGGAAAAAGACGAAGGTGCGGCTTTACATCGGCCCGGATGAAAAGTTGCTCAATGCTCAATTGACTTTCCTGTGCGCCCTTTATTTGGCAATCAAGCTTGAATTGGAAGGTGAAAGGGACGAGGTCTTTTCCAAGACGGCTTTCGCCATTGTCTGGGCTTATTTTGACTTCCTTCGCGGAAATGATTTCGCCTCTTTCGAGAAGGAAAAACTGCCGCTTTGCCGTCTTGTCTGCGGGGATGATCTGGTCTATCCGATACTTTGGCTTGAAGGTCAGTTCCCTGTTGCCAATCCCACACGGGAACTTGCGGCTGACCGCTTTGAAATCTCTGCTGCGGAACTCAGATTGCCGTTCTCCAGACGGTTCCGTGCAATGGATCGGCCCTATGCCGCAATCAGCGTTTGCAAATCTTGCGGCAGACTTTACATGTCTTCGTTCCAAACAAATGTGACGCTTGACTGCCCCTGGTGCGGGGAGTCTCCCGAAGAGTAAAGCTGTCCGTTTGCAGTCAGGAAAAAGCGCCCGGAACAAAGGGTGCGAAGCCTTGAAATCAGCGCCCCGGTCATCGTGCCGGGGTTCTTTTTGCCCACAACCCCGGGTGCAAGTCCCCCCTCAGGGCGTCAGCATCGGGGCTTGCACCTGAAGAAAAAAGAAAAGCAAGAAAAATCAATATAAAACTAGGTGAATTTGCTCAACATCATGCAAACCGATTCACTAAATATTTAGTAAATCGCGGAAATGGAATAAATTATCGGCAACCAAAACAACTTTTTCTTAGCAACATACTGTAATTTAATAGAAAAAATAATGGACGCTATTAAAATTCTGCCAAAACGCCGCTTTTTTGGTCTTGTTGCACCTTCAAGATAATAATTCTCGTGAAAAATCAATAGCAATATGCCGAAAACAAACGAAGTTCCAGAAATCCGATTGACTAAAGCAGAAGAGGGTGCATTGCAAATCATGGGGTATCTCGAAGGATTGTTGCACCTGAAAAACTAGGGTAAAATTAGCAAAATCAACGGCTAGAACTATGTTATTTTGCGAACTATCCGAAAGCCGTTTCACTAATAGGGTGCATCGAAAATCCGATTCCCTTAATTAAATATTTAGTGGAAGACAGGGGGAACCATTCCAATGGGCAATCTTTTTTATGACGTTCAGGAAGTCCTGGCGGATGCCAAGGCAGGGAGAAAGGATGGGCTCCGTCTGCCCTCCGAGGAGGAACTGCGGATGCAGTTTGCGAAGGATTGCGAGGAACTGAGCCACGTTCTCAATCGGCTCTCTTCCTGCACGGTGGCAATGGCGCTCAAGCGCAAGCAACTCTACTGGGAGGATGTCTGGGCGATCATCGAGGATGACAAGGACGAGGAGTGCTTTTACAGCCCGCAGATTCGAAGTGAAATCCTCAAGGGAAAGTCAACGCTCTACATTGCATGGATGCACATTGCGCGAGCGAGGAGCGACAAAGGCAAGCATGTCTTCTCGACGCAGGTCAAGCTTGACAGCGCTCCTTCGATCCGGAGAAAGGACTTTCCCCTTGTGGGGCAGCGCATCTTCAAAAAGATCGTGGAAGCCGAGCGGGAGTTCCGCCGGATCATCAGGGTCTTTCGGAAGCTCAATGCCATTCGGGCGGCTTTCAGCGTCATGGCAACCGAGTTCAACCGGGCGCAGGAGGAGAGAAAGACGAACAATCCGGTAAAGGTCAAGGTGGAACCCATCTCCGCCTTTGACGGAGAGCGGTAAAACCCTTTCCGTGACGGAAAAGAGAAAGCCGGGACATGCGGTCAGTTCCGGCTTTTTTGCAAGGTCATTAAGAGGTTTATGAAGCTTTGCGTTTCACTATGGCATTAGGCAAGGCTTTGGCTGCGTTCTTTGATCTCATTTGGCGCAAGCTATAACTAACAGTCTCCATGCGGGGGAGAACTCATCGGGAGTCGAGTATTCAAGTGGTCGAGGGCCATTGATAGTTTTTATCAACTTTCCTTTCCCGAAATAGCCGCTAAAGTACTCTTCTTTCTCAACAGCATGTTGCTTGAGACTGCAATTTATCCTTACGACAGCCTCGACAGATCTGCTGCCTGTTTTGGCATGCGCATAGCCACCTTTTCGGCCTACAAACAAAACCGATCCACGATAAGTTCCGTCGCGTAGCTTGACTAACGTTTTGGGGCCGCCATTAAACAAAAGGGGATCACCTTTCCAATCGTCCGGAACAATGTAATAGTTGCCCTTTTTGCAGGACCAAGAGTCGCAAGAATCCATCTGGTGACCACCGACTATGTTTCCTGCTGCAATCGCAGCTCCAACGGAACAGGCGGCAATTGTCCCGGCTATGACAGAACTAACTTTCATGACAATCTCACTAAGTCAGAGAACGGAAAGGGAAAGACCTTTATCCCAAAGGCATGGAATGAGAGGTCTTTTGCTATTTGCGTAAATGTACCTGATTGCGAAAAAAAGATATAGGGCAGGTGGCAACCTGCAGTCGCTTTCGGTGAGGGTGCAACATTCCTTGGATCTCAATTCAAGCGGCTTATGCATTGATTGGTGAAAGAGACAAGGGGCTTGGCAAAGCAGGGAGCGAGGGGAAGGAAGTCAGAAACAAGGGGGTGGCATTGGAACAACGTTCGTTGCCACCAAAGACATTGGCGCAGATGACGGAGCGAATTCGGAAACTACCAGCTGCGGTCTTTTTTGTTCAGCGCCCGTCAACGCCTCACCAGCCGGGTTCTTAGTTTTTAGGAAGGACCGCAAACCTCGTCTCGGATAAAGAGAGGAAATTGCCATTTCCGTCTCTTATTCGGAAAAATATCGGTCCACTCTCGTGGGAAAATGCTCTTCAATATGGCTTCCACTGATTTATAAAAGTGATATCATGATGATATTTTAAAATCGTGTCTACTATATCAATTTGATATCAGAAAGGTATAATCACAGTATCAGTAAAAACTAACGCATGGAGAGTGTGCATGGTTCCAAAAATCGTTGCGGTTGCTGCGACAAAGGGTGGCGTAGGCAAGACGACTATTGCTCTGCAACTGGCTATCGCCAGAGCAAAGCAGGGTGATGGACATGACGTGTGGCTTGTTGACGGA
>Ga0310696_10000263_pt1 | contig 89336 bp, 60 predicted proteins | sample AusTroGonzalo_MG_4_FD_203885 | JGI IMG/M metagenome (GOLD analysis project Ga0310696, IMG submission 203885) | Bovine rumen microbial communities from tropical cattle in Woodstock, Queensland, Australia - Gonzalo_02 (v2) (version 2) | ecosystem: Host-associated > Mammals > Digestive system >...
GCGTAATGAGAAACGTATGCTTCAGGAAGCTGTTGACTCATTGCTCGACAACTCACGTAAGTCAAGCGCAGTGAAGACTGACTCTAACCGTCCGCTTAAATCATTGAGCGACAGCTTGAAAGGTAAGCAGGGACGTTTCCGTCAGAACTTGCTCGGTAAACGTGTTGACTACTCAGGACGTTCGGTTATCGTGGTTGGTCCGGATTTGAACATGAACGAATGCGGTCTTCCAAAGGATATGGCAGCTGAGCTTTACAAACCATTCGTCATCCGTAAGATGATTGAAAGAGGTATTGTGAAGACAGTGAAGTCGGCAAAGAAGATTGTCGACCGTAAAGACCCGGTCGTGTGGGATATCCTTGAGAATATCTTGAAGGGACATCCGATTCTGTTGAACCGTGCTCCTACACTGCACCGTCTCGGTATCCAGGCCTTCCAGCCTAAGTTGGTCGAAGGTAAGGCAATCCGTCTGCATCCATTGGTATGTACAGCTTTCAACGCTGACTTCGATGGTGACCAGATGGCTGTGCATTTGCCGTTAGGCAACGCGGCAATTTTGGAAGCCCAGATTCTGATGCTCGCATCGCACAACATCCTGAACCCTGCCAACGGAGCTCCTATTACGGTGCCTTCGCAAGACATGGTTTTGGGTCTGTATTATATCACAAAACCACGTAAGAGCACTCCAGACCATATCGTCAAAGGTGAAGGCAAGAAATTCTATTCAGCAGAAGAGGTTATCATTGCCTATAACGAGAAGAAAGTCGATATGCACGCCATCATCTACGTGAAGGTGCCGGTCCGTAAGGAAGACGGCTCAATCGTTGAGGAAATGGTGGAGACAACAGTCGGTCGTGTCAAGTTCAACCAAGTTGTTCCTGCAGGATTTGGCTACATCAACCGTCTGTTAAACAAGAAGGCCTTGCGTGACATCATCGGTGATATGGTGAAACTCCTTGGTACAGCTGTCACAACCAAGTTCTTGGACGATATCAAGAACATGGGTTACTACATGGCTTACAAAGGCGGTTTGTCGTTCAACCTCGGCAACGTGTTGATCCCTTCAGTTAAGGAAGAGTTGATCCGTCAGGCTAATGAGGAAGTGAACGCCATCCGTGAAGAATACAACATGGGTTTCATCACAGGCAACGAACGTTACAACAAGATTATCGATATTTGGGGTCACGTCGTCACCAAGCTGACCGACGAGGTTATGAAGCTTTTGCCTCAAGACGACCAGGGATTCAACCCAGTTTACATGATGCTGGATTCAGGAGCTCGTGGTAGTAAGGAGCAGATTCGTCAGCTTTGCGGTATGAGAGGTTTGATGGCAAAACCGCAGAAATCGACAGCAGCCGGTGGCGCTGAGATTATTGAGAACCCAATTCTTTCGAACTTCAAAGAAGGTTTGTCGGTGTTGGAGTACTTCATCTCAACCCACGGTGCTCGTAAAGGTTTGGCTGATACCGCTTTGAAGACCGCTGACGCTGGTTACTTGACCCGTCGTCTGGTCGACGTCGCTCACGATGTCATCATCACTGAGAAGGACTGCGGTACTTTGAGAGGTTTGTCGATCGGTGCTTTGAAGCGCGGTAAGGAAATCGTGGAGTCGCTCTACGACCGTATTCTTGGCCGTGTGGCCTTGCACGACATCTTCCATCCACAGACAGGCGAATTGCTTTGCAACGGCGGTATGGAGATTACCGAAGACATCGCGAAGAAGATTTGCGATTCACCTCTGAAAGACCAGACCATTGAGATTCGTTCCGTGTTGACTTGCGAGTCGAAGAAGGGCGTCTGCGCCAACTGTTACGGACGTAACCTGTCGTCAGGTAAGCTCGTGCAGCGTGGTGAGGCCGTCGGCGTCATCGCAGCACAGTCAATCGGTGAGCCTGGTACTCAGTTGACTCTGCGTACCTTCCACCAAGGTGGTACTGCATCGAGCACATCGGAAGACTCAATGATTAAGGCTGATTACAGCGGTAAGATGATTATCAACGACTTACGTGCTGTTGACTATAAAGATAAAGAAGGCAACAAGTACCAGGTCGTGGTGAGCCGTGCCTCTGAGATGAAGATTTTGGATCACAACACAGGTGTTGCTCTCGTAACAGAGAACATTCCTTATGGTTCGAAACTTTACATCCCTGCTGGCAGCGACGTCAACCAGGGCGATATCATCTGCGAATGGGATAAGTACAACTCACTCATCATTTCTGAGCATGACGGTAAGGCACGTTTCGACAACATCGTCGAGAACGTCACATTCCGTAATGAGTCGGATGAGCAGACAGGATACAACGAGCGTGTTATCATCGAGGGCCGTAAGTTCTCGAAGAACCCGTCGATTGCTATCGTCGACAAGGCCGGCGAGGTTATTAAGTCGTACGACTTGCCTGTTGGCGCTCACATCATGATTGAGGACGGTGACAAGATCAAGGCTGGTGACATCCTTACCAAGAAGCCACGTGCTACTGGAGGTTTGGGCGATATCACCGGTGGTCTGCCACGTGTCACAGAGTTGTTTGAGGCCCGTAACTCATCCGAGCCGGCCATCATCTCTGAGATCGATGGTGAGGTCTCGTTCGAGAAGAAGCTCCTCCGTGGTAACCGTGTGTTGGTTGTCACATCTAAGACAGGTGAGGTGAAGAAGTATCTCATCCCGACAACGAAGGAGGTTTTGGCTTCAGAAAACGACTACGTGAAAGCAGGTCAGCCATTGTCGGAAGGTGCTATCACACCTGCCAACATCTTGGCTATCGAAGGTCCTATGAAGGTCCAGGAATACATCGTGAACAACATCCAGGAAGTGTATCGTTCACAGGGTGTTACCATCAACGGTAAGCACTTTGAGGTCATCGTTCGTCAGATGATGCGTAAAGTTGAAATCGACGATCCGGGTGACACAAGATACCTCGAAGGTGAGCTTGTCAACAAGATCGCATTCCAGGAGACCAACGACGACATCTTCGGAAAGGTTGTTGTTACCGATCCGGGTGACTCGGAGGCCTTGTTCGTGGGACAGATTATCTCGGCAAGAAGACTGCGTGATGAGAATTCATCGTTGAGACGTCGCGACATGAAGCTTGTTGAGGCTCGTGACGCACAGCCGGCAACAGCACACCAGGTGCTTCAGGGTATCACCCGTGCCGCTTTGCAGACCGACAGCTTCATCTCGGCTGCTTCATTCCAGGAGACAACGAAGGTCTTGACACAGGCTGCTATCAGCGCAAAGACCGACTATCTCGAGGGTATGAAGGAGAACGTCATCGTGGGTCACAAGATCCCGGCAGGTACAGGTTTGCGCGAATACGACGACTTGATTGTCGGTTCGAAGGAAGACTTGTTCCCTGAGCTTGAGACGGTTGAAGCCGAATCAGTTGAGGCGTAATTAAACTTTGGCTGTTGGCCATTGGCTATTGGTTGTTGGTGTAAAAGCTAACGGCCAACGGCCAAAAGCCAATAGCCAATTTTTTTATCTAAAAAAATTAAAATTATGGAAAACAACAACAAGAAACAATTGAATATCGACATTCCGGAGGCTGTTGCCGACGGCGTATATTCAAATTTGGCTATCATCAGCCATTCTCCGACAGAGTTTGTCATTGACTTCGCACAGATTGCGCCGGCAATTCAAAAGGCGAAGGTACGTTCGAGAGTCATCATGACACCTCAGAATGCTAAGAGGCTTTACAGGGCGTTGGCCGAGAATCTGCAGAAATACGAGCAGAACTTCGGCCCGATTAAGGACATCAACGATGTTCCGGCTCCATTCACAATGGGGTCAGCAGGGGAGGCATAAAAATGAAGGCCTGCCTAACGGCAGGCCTTCATTTTTTTTATATAAATTCCAATTTGTCTTGCGTCGTATTCTTTTCGCAATAGTGACAATGTAGTTTGATGTTGCCTTCGGCGTCTCTGATGACCGTAAACTTGGTCGGGACGTCGTGTTCCTTGTTGGTGACGCAGTTCGGGTTGAAGCATTTCACGATGTGCTCGATGCTGTCGGGAAGCGTAACCGGCTGTTTCTTAATGACTTCGAAATCTTTAATCTCGATTATTGAGGCGGTAGGGGCGACCAAACCGATTTTATTCACGTCTTCGATGTTGAAATACTTGTCGGAGACCTTGATAAAACCTTTCTTTCCGTATTTTTTACTGTCGACGTTCGTGCCGAAATACACTGGGTTGCTAACTTTCTCGAGGCCCAGAATCTTAACGACCTGGAATACTTTGTCGGCAGGAATATGATCGATGACGGTGCCATTCTCAATGGCTGATACTGTCAATTCTTTCTTCTTTTCCATAATTTTTTATTTAAAGATTTAAGATTTAAAATTTAAAGATTTAAAACCTGATGACTCTTAATTTCGAATTTTAAATTTTGAATTATTTGAGCCCCAGGATGGTGGCGATAAGTGCTTCGCGGGCGTAAACGCCGTTTTGAGCCTGTTGGAAGTAGTAAGCTTTCGGGTTGGCGTCGACATCCACATGGATTTCGTTGACGCGCGGAAGCGGATGCAGCACGCGGCAGTTCGGTTTTGAATTCTCGAGCATTGCGTTGCGCAAAACGTAGGAATTTTTCACTTTTTCATATTCTTCAGGATCTGGGAAGCGTTCGCGCTGGATACGTGTCATATAGATGATATCGCTGTGCGGAATAGCTTCTTCGAGTTCTGTATATTGGTGATATTCAAGGTGTTTGTCTTTGATATGCTGTTTCACCACGCTCGGCAGTTTCAGCTCGACAGGGGAGACGAGGTTGAATTTTGCGTTGAAGTTACACATGGCTTCGACGAGGCTGTGCACTGTGCGGCCGTATTTCAGGTCGCCCACGAGTGTGATCTCGAGGTTTTCCAGTGTTCCCTGGGTTTTGCGGATGCTGTAGAGGTCGAGCATGCACTGTGTCGGGTGTTGGTTGGCACCGTCGCCAGCGTTGATGACCGGCACTTTCGACACTTCCGAAGCGAAGCGTGCTGAGCCCTCGATAGGGTTACGCATGACGATGAGGTCGGCGTAGGAGGCCACCATGGTAATGGTGTCGGCGAGTGATTCGCCTTTCTGTACGCTTGTTCCTGCTGTGCTGCTGAATCCGATGACGTTACCTCCAAGCAGTTGGATGGCGGTCTCGAAGCTGAGGCGTGTACGTGTCGACGGTTCGAAGAACAGCGAGGCGATGATACGTCCGTTGAGCAGGTTCTGGTGTGGGTTGCGCTCAAAGTCTTCGGCGACATCCAGAACGTGGCATATTTCTTCCGGCGTGTAGTCGCTGATTGAAATCAGACTACGGTTTTTCAAAGAGATTGACATTGTGGTAATGATTTATTTGTTTGTTAAATATATGATTTTCAAGCAAAAAAAATGACGGCTTCAAATGGCCGTCAGCTGATGAAAAGTGATGAAAAGTTGAGGAATCGCTTCCTTTTTTTACGCCAAAGCAGCGCTTTTCCGATAACGATTTTTGTAGTATCATCGGAATGCAAAAATACGATAAATTTTGTTATCTGAGTATTAATTTTTCATTTTTTTTAAACATTATATCAACAATGGGATAGCGATGATTTGTAAAAAAGTTTTAACATTAATTGCATGAAAATGAAAGAATTGTAAACAAAATTTAAGAAAAAAGTTCTTGACAAATGAAAAAAATCATTATAATTTTGCAACGATAATTAAATACTAAAAATTATGAAACGGATATTAAAAACGATTCGCTTGAGCCCGTGGTGTGTGCACAAGTAATCGCGGGTGATGAAAAAATCAAGTATTTTGTGCGATAATCAACAAATTATTAATTTTCATAGATCATGTTTATGAAACGGAAAAATTTTAAAGAAGTTGCATTTGTTATGCTATTGGCAATAGGAGTTGCCGTGTATCTCTTGGCGTGCAAAAAAGAGATTGTGACACCTATTAATAATATTAGTCAGGTTAACGAGAATCCCGGTTATACTGATGAGGCTAAGGCTGTGGTGTGTAAAATCATGAAATTCAAAAGACAACTCGTTGAAAGAGAAAGTGTTATGCGTAGTGGTCTTTATATGCCGATTGATAGTATTATTTGGAATGTGGAAGCGTTGTTCAACGCAGAGTATGCTTTTTCGGAACGTAAGTATCTGGAGACTGTTAAACAGAACTTGGAGTTTTTTGTCGATGTAAACGAAAACAATGAAGCTCCGTTTGGTGTTATTGCAAATTTGTACGATGAGATTACCGATGCAGTACGACAGGCTTATCAGAACGATGGCATCGACTATAACAAATCGTTAATGGCTGTGGTTGTCGATAAAGGTGAAAAGATAGGCGGCAGGATAGGACTACATGTTTGCGTCGTTTCGGGTATGATGGAAACCGATGGCAATTTAAAGGATCCTGTTACTGGTCCTTTCGGCCCTCATGACTGTTGGTATTATGGAGAATATGGCGGAACATGTAACGATCCTTCTATTTTTGGTGATGCTGCAGAGATTATTGAGGATTCGATAAACTATTACTATAGTGGGACAGTCGTACCTCAGTCGGGATTCAGAAATCTGAATTTTGGAATGTTTATGGTGGCTCTTGAGGGAAGCGAGTATTTTGATGAAAACGGAGAACCTTACATCTATTGTTATGGAGTGGAAAGTAATCCTCCACTTTATTTGAATGGTGATTTGCTTAATTATTATTACACAAGAGAGCTAGAAGTCCTGTTGCATCTATTGCCTACTGATCTTGTGGAGCAAGGTGTGTTGCCTATGATTCCGGCATTTATTGAAGTAGATATTGTAGGAATGATGGGTTATATCAATAATGGCAGCTATTATCATCATGAAAACTATGTAATTTATGGTAGTAAAGTCGCTATTCCTAATCAGGAACTTCCTCCTTTAAGAGATTTATTGAATTAATTTAAAAAACAATTAGAATTGAGTCATGAAAAGGATTATGCTACTGACATTTTGCATTCTTGCGGTTGAGATGCAGTCGCAGCGATGGGAGCTCTCGTATCCTGTAGAGGAGGGTGTTGCGCTTGTTGGTGGCGATTGTAATGGAAATGGCAATTATATTGTCGGTGCTTGCAATAAACAAGGGAATTTGGGTTATGTTGATGCATATGCCATTTATGTTGATAATGATGGTGATTATATCGATAAAAAAATAAGTTTTGGAGGATATAAAGCGCATTTGTGTAGTGCTGTTTGCTTGGACAATGGTAATGCTTTTGTTGTTGGAGTGAAAGGCGGTACGATGACTAATCGTATTTATGATACCTTATGGATAACGATTATGAATCCTGAACTTGAGATTATTGAAGAGCATAATTATCCGCTAATTGAGCCGTATATTACATGGACAACAGATGTGTATCTGGAATTCGATAATTATGGTGATGTTGTTGTATTTGCATCTGTAAGTGAACACAATTATCCTAACATGACGAATGGTGTGTATGCTCTGTTCAAATGCGATGCTGAAGGGAATGTACTGAGCAGTAAGTATTTTGCAGAAGGACATGGGGCTAATGGGGCGAGACCTTCCGGTTTGATTCGGGTTCCGGAAACCGACAATATGATGCTTCTTGGGAAAGGTTTTTATGCGTCAAACAGTCATAGCATCTGTTATATTGACAACGACTTAAATAAGATTGGGACATATCCGCTGCCATTGTATGAAAATATGAGGAATCACACGGATTGTTGGAAAGAAAACGGACATTTTTTGATGTCGTCGATGTCACATCATCATGGTATGTTGGAAAATAATCTTTATACTGCTGTTTTTGAAGTCGATGCAACAGGTCATTATGTTGATACTTTGGTGTATGATAGAGCCGATACGTCGGATTATACTGCCCAATTTGGAAGCATGGTTTTTGTTGATGACGATGAAATATACATTGCGACGTATTGGGATAGTGGAGACAATGAATTACCATCCGATGCTGTTATTTGTTTGATAGACAATGATTTAAATCTGAGAGGTGTAAAGAGGCTAAAGATTGATGACACTAAGATAAGGATTATGCATTGTCAGATAACTGAGGCGAAAACGTGTCTTGTTTATGGACAGTGTAAGAAAAGTTATGGAAATGAAATGGTTTATGTCTGGAATTTGTCGCCTGAAGATTTTGTCATTCCTTGGACTCTGAGTGAAATGCCGGAGGTCTTGCAACACCAGATTGCATATCCTAACCCTACGAATGATTGTTTGAATATTATCATTGATAATATTGATTGTGCGTGCAGGGTGATGATATATGATTTAAGTGGTCACAAATACTTTGAACGGAGGCTCGAGCGAGGCGGCGCCATGCTGACTCTTGATGTGTCGAGACTCGAGGCTGGGCAGTATATTTATGAGGTTATAGTGGATGGAAGCAGCACACAAAAAGGAAAATTTATGAAAAACTAGTATTAACTTTCAATTTGTTATTATTATGAAACCACGTATTTTATTATTTATGGTCTTGTCGCTTACCCTCGGGGGTGTGACAAGAGCGCAGGAAAAGGGTGGCTGCGATTTGTGCGGGCCATCGGGGACGTCGCAAAACCAAGCGAGAGGTAACTATTCTGCTACGGTAGGAATGCTTAACACGACTACGGGAGCTAATTCTATGGCGATTGGGCAAGCCAACAAGACGTATGGCGCAGCCTCGTTCGCATTAGGTAAGTTCGCCTGGGCTAAAGCAACAAATGCTGTCGTGATTGGAAGCGGCATGGGTGATACCGATACTAAAGCGTTGATTAACAATTATTCCGGGAGTTTGATGATCGGTTTTAACAGTAACAAGCCAACGCTGTTTGTAAGTTCATCGAGTGGTTTGGCTACGACAGGTAAGATAGGCATTGGCGATGTCACCAATCCTTTGGCGAAGTTACACATGCTAGCTGATGCAAACGAGGATGCAGGGTTGATATTAGAGACTTCCAATAAGGCCAACAAAACTGCATTTTTGCAGATTTACGACGACAAACATAAAATCGTTGTCTCAAAAGACGGTATGCGTATCACATCAGCCGACGACGCGATGCTTTTTGACGCTGGAAACATCACGCTGAGTGGCAAGGTGGGAGTCAATGTCGACAATAATTTCGGTGGCGATTTCAACTATGCTTTGGCGGTAAAAGGTGGTATACTTACGAGTGAGGTTTTTGTTAAAGAAGTCGGGGAATGGCATGACGAGGTCTTTTCTGAAGAGTATAAACTCTTGCCGCTCAGCGAGTTGGAAGATTATATTCATTCAAACGGGCATTTGCCCGACATGCCGTCGGAGGCTGATGTGCTCGAAAACGGATATAGTATTGTTGAAATGCAGGGTGTTCTATTGAAAAAAATAGAGGAACTTACATTATATACAATAAAGCTGCAGCGGGAACTGGAAACCCAACGATTAACCATAGAACGATTGAGGGATAATTATTAACCTCTATAAACTTTTTTTGTCATGGAAACGAAATATTATATGATATTTCTTGCGCTTCTATTGTCATTTGTTTTCAGTAATAAAGCTTTGGCACAGAGATGTCAGGTGTTTAGATATGATACGGATGGCAACAGAATCAGCAGAACGGTGACGACAAATTGTAATGGCGTGCGCGATATTGCTGATGAGCAGGAGAATGTTGCTTCAGACGAAGAAGTGAAGGTATATCCCAACCCGAACAATGGAAGTTTTAAAGTGGTGGTGCCTGAAAGCATAAAACACGATAATTCATGCTACGAGCTGTACGATATCAACAGTGTACTGATATCGAGCGGAAGTATACAGGAATTTGAGACTGACATTGATATCGGAGACCACCCAGCCGGAGTGTATTTGGTTAAGATAACCAACGGCTATGATGTAATTACTGAGATTGTTTTGAAACAATAAAACTCTGGATTATGAAAAGGATTTTATTATTAACAATGTTGTTGTCGATTGCGACTTTATTAAGTTCGCAGACTAGCCAACAAACCTACTTGGAACTCAATGTCAGTATCCCGAGAGACGAGAATACGGTGTATGAGGCATCAACGTCAATCAAGATGCTGCCTGGGTTTTATTGTAATCCACAAGAAGGCCATTCATCGAGGTTTTCTATCGACAGATTTGGTGTTTTCCCACCTGATGAGGGTTTGATTGGAGGCCCGACAACATCAAACAAAGATGGTGTTGTTGGAGCCTTACCGGGAGAATTGAGTGTTGGTGATTTGGGCGCCGCTGTTTACACTATTCCGATAATGATACCGCAAGGTATAGGCAATATGACTCCACAAATTGCTGTAACCTATAACAATCAGTCGGGAAACGGACTGTTGGGATGGGGTTGGAGCCTATCAGGATTGTCGTCGATAACAAGAACCGGACAAACTTTGTATCACGATGATAATCAATCTGTTGTAAATTTTAGTGATGATAGATTTGTGCTTGATGGGAAAAGACTCATGCTATGCTCAGGTACATATGGCGGAAACGGTTCCGTTTACAAGACGGAGATGGATGAAATGAGCAAGATAGTGGCATTTACTGATGGATATAGCGGTCCGGCGCGGTTTACTGTCAAAAAAAGCGACGGCACCGTGTGGGAGTATGGCGGCACCGACGATTCAAGGGTGGAGCCGCAAAATCTGAACAATATTGCACTGATGTGGCGTGTCAACAAAATCACCGACTCCGACGGTAACTCCATTATATTCAATTATTTAGAGAATAGAAGCACGGGCGAGTCCTATATCAATAGCATCGACTACACACTGAACGACCGCGCCGGACTTACTTCGATGTATCAAGTTAACTTTAATTACGAAGATCGACGTGATGAAGAATCGTTTTATGTTTATGGCAACATGATTCATATCAAAAAGATACTGAAAAACATAACCATAAGAAACTTGTCGTCGGGAACAGTATTGTACGATTATTCGTTCAACTACCTTGAACCGGGGGACTATTCAACTGATTATAAATCAATGTATTACAGGCTTAGATCTATCGGGCTTACTGCAAATGGAATGAAACTTAACCCGACGATTATAAGCTGGAATAAAAAAAGTCATTATCCCGATAAGTTTCAGTCGTATTCGTTAAGTAAAAACATCTTCAATAAGGTGCCATTTGTCGGCGATTTCAATGGTGACGGCTTGTCCGATGTGATTACTGTGCCTTATAAGATTAGTAACGTTTATCCGTCTAATGTTCAAGCATCAATTTATATTAATAAGGGTAATGGTGTTTTCGATGAAAATGCATTTTATAACTTCAGTTTCGACAAGACACTGGAATGGGTGTATGTTGTTGATTTTGATGGCGATGGTCTTGATGATATAGTGACTTATTATGCCGATTATAGCGAAAATGAAGACTGGAAGTCGAAAATATGTGCGTATTTGAACAGAGGTGACACTTTTTCATACATTGGAGGATATAGCAGCAGTAAGTATTTCACAATCTATCCTGGTGATTTTTTAGGTGATAAAAAGGCCGGTTTCTTTCTTGAACATTGTAATGACGGAAATTCTGGCGCTTATTATCCGAGATATGTCTATTATGAAGACAATATGTTTTTGACGCAATCACTTGGCAGTGAAGCTTATTCGTATCTTCCGGAACGTGTTTTTGTGGAAGATGTCAATGGCGACGGATGCTCGGAAATCATGTATCTGATGAAAAGTTCTTCGGTGACAGCCAAAATCATTAAGATGTACGGGCAGTATATGGTTTCATATATCGGTGCTGATAATAATTTCAACAGCGATGATTTTCTGTTTCCCGGCGATTTTAATGGTGACGGCTATACTGATTTGTTGAAATACGACAATCGGACATATTGGAAAGTCGCGTTTTCGGATGGAACGGGATTTCAAACTCCAGTACCTTGTATGAATAATAACCTGTTGCGGTATGTCACTTTGGCACCTGTCGACAGGTATTACTGCTCTTTGAAAGATCTGGCGGCACCTTCCGAGACAATAAGAACCATCGATTTTGACGGTGACGGCAAGACAGATGTGGGCGTTTTTAAAAATACTGGTGGTAACCATTATCTTGAAATTGGTTTGATGATGCAGGAAAACGGAAACAGTTACGGCTTTGGCGATATTAAACGTTTCTATTTGAATGTCAATCATTCGCATCAATATATCCATATCGGAAATTTTCTTGGGCATGAAAATGCGAGCATTCTTGGAAGCGTTAGAAATAACCCTATAAATAACGAAATTCCCAAGATTGTTTCGTTGAATCCGCATTCCTCTAAATATAGTGTTGAACGTATCACGGATGGTATGGGTTGTGCTCATGGATTTAAATACGAATATTTGATTCCCAAAGATAATGATGATTTTTATAGCTATGATTATCAATGGATTAACTCTGAGTCAAGAACTGTAGCATTGCCGATACAAGCATTATATGCCGACACGGTTTATTCAAATAATTCGCCTTGCGTTACCCGATATTCTTATAACAATGCTTTGTATCATACAAATGGTCATGGTTTGTTGGGTTTCGAAAATGTTGAATGTAAATTATTGATTAACAATTTGATACGCGAAAGGACTGTTTCTGAAAACGACACTGAGCCGATGGGCGATAGCTTCATTTTATTGCCAAAATCGTTTTTAAAGTTTAACAGTAATAATCAAATGGTATTAAATGAGCAGTATTTGTTCAACAAATATGTATGTTCGCAAAACGATAAAGTGATCATGCCATTGCTTATTGCGAAGAAGTTGATCCTCTATGATAGTGATTCGCCCGGCTCAGTTTTAAAATCAGATATTCAAAATATTGATTATCAAAGTGATACCTCGAATGATATATATTCGGACATGGTTAATGTCAGTCATTCTATAGAAGGTATTGATGATAGTTATACTGGAGACGACGCGACTTCGTGCTCATATTGGGAGGAGACTGTTTATGAATATAATAACATCCCTTCAAAATGGATAGTGTCGCGTCTGCTAAGTGTCACGAAATCAAAGCATTATGATGACAATGATGCTGTAGGTGAATGTGAAGTGCTTGAGTATTCCGGGGCTAATCCCTATCAGGTAACAAGGAGGACTGTTTTGCCCAATGTTTCAATGGATTATGCCGATCCGCTTAAGATTGTCGCTGAGTATTCCTATGACGGGCTTGGTCATGCCATCATGCAATCGCTTACATCGCCGTCGGAACGTAATCAGCGGGTGACGAGAGAGGAATATGGAGAGGAGTATAACTACAGATTTCCGACTTCAAAAATCAACGAAAATGGTTGGGAAGTTAGTGTGGCGTATGATTCTGATTATGGGAATGTCGTTTCCACCTTGGATTATAACCAATTTGCAACTGAAAGCGGTTCCGATCCGTTTGAGATCGACAAGGAACTGGTTTTGCCCGATGGTTCCAAGAATGTCAAGGCTCGACGTTGGGCTGAAGGCAATCGACATGCGCCAGCCGATGCTTTATATTATGTTTGGGAGAAGACGTCGGGAGATGCCGAAAAGATGTCGTTTTACAATAAAAACGGACAGTTGCTGCGTGATGTGACCTTCGGCTTATACGGAGAGGCAATTTATGTGGATATGCAATATGACGTCAAAGGCAATATGGTCTCAAAATCAATGCCTTACATCGCTGGATCTAATGTGAATCGTAATTATTACATTTATGATAATGATGATAGGCTGGTTGAAGAGGTTTGTCCGAACGGACTTGTAAAAAACTATAGTTATAACGGTCTCCAAAAGACAATTAATACCGTGTCGCCTGATGGCGTTTCGCATGTTGTTGTTGAGACGTATAATCCGATGGGGTGGCGTGTGCAGACTATCGATATTGGTGGTAATGTTATTGATTATGAATATTTTAGCGATGGAAAGCTGAAAAGTACGGCAATTGGAGGCAATCCTTTGACAAAAGTCGAATATGAGTATGACGGTCGACGTAATTTATCAAAAATGAATGATCCGGCAAGTGGCGAAACTCTATTTGAATACAATGCATACGGTGAATTGAAGATGAAAAAGACGGCAAAAAATTGCGTGACCACGTATGAGTATAATGACTTGGGCGAGATCGTCAGACGACGCGAGACCGACCACAACGGAGCGAATGCTGTTGTTACACAATGGGTTTATGACAATGCCAAAGGCAAACTGGGGACCCTGTCGAGCGTCGTCTATGGCGATTTGCATAGCATAACATACGATTATGATGATTTGTTGAGAATGATTAAAACCAAAGAGACGATAAAAGGCGAGGAATATACCACAAATTATGCATACGATGCAGCAAACAGGGTGGAATTCGTGACTTATCCAAGCGGCCTGTCAATTCAAAAAATGTATTCCAATTCCGGCTATTATAACATGATGACCAACACTGATGATGAAACGGTGCTATGGCGCACTGATGCAGCAAATGCTGATGGTTATATCACTGATTATCAGGTTGGTAACGGTTTGGTGACGCATAGGGGATATGAAGAAAAAACAGGTTTGTTGAGTGAAATCATTACCGATTTCAATGATAAGAAAGTCCAGAATCTGTCATATAACTATGATGGCTTTGGAAATTTGATAAATCGGACGAATAAAACCGGCAATAGGTTGAGCGAAGATTTTACGTATGATGCTTTTAACCGCCTAGTCGGAATTAGGCTTAACGGAATAATAACAGGCGAAATGGTATACGACGATTACGGTAATATCATATCAAAGAGAATTGATGGACACGATATTTTCTATGATGCGCAATACGACGGAATCTGTCCGTTTGAAGTGAGAAAAGTGATGACCGACTTAGACGATTTCCCTGGTATGAATCAAAATATCGGATATACCACTTTTGACAAGACGTCTGGTATTATGTCGGGAAATAATTCATTATCAATTGATTATGGCTATAATCATGAAAGAATAAGCATGGTTGAGACCATCGACGGTGAGAGGCGCGAAAAAGTGTATGCTGGTGATTGCGAATATGTAACAAATGGTAAAAACCGCATGATTTACACATATCTGAAGGGCCCGATGGGCGTCTTTGCTGTTTGTTTTACTGATGATGGCGGAAATAACGTTTTTTTCTATATCCACAAAGATCATCTTGATTCATGGTGCTTGGTGACAGATGAAAATGGCGACATAGTTCAAAAAACGAGTTACGATGCTTGGGGTAATCCAAGAAACGACAAGACTTGGTCGGGCGATTATAACGGCGACTTGCTGTGCGACCGTGGTTTTACCGGGCATGAGCATCTGCGTGAGTTTGGAATCATCAACATGAATGGGAGGGCGTATGATCCTTACATTTCAATGATGATGAGTCCCGATGAATACATTCAAGACCCCGATTTTTCACAGAATTACAATCGTTATGCATATTGCTTCAACAATCCTTTGACGTATTCCGATCCTTCGGGTGAATGGGTTGAATGGCTGATGTACGGAGTGTTCAATGGTGTGGTCAATGTGATATGGAATATCGATAATATCAACAACTTCGCTGAAGGTGCGCTGGCGTTTGGCGCCGGATTCATACAAGGCTGTCTTACCGAAGGTCTCTCGGAGTGCGCGTGGGCTTGGCAGGTCGCTGGTGGAGTCGCCGGAGCTACGCTAAAGACTGGAGTTAACGGATTTGTCAAGCGAAACACTGGCGATGGCCTTGATTGGAGTGTGATGAGTGACAGTAAATATAAAGACGAGGTGCTGTATTCTTTTGGCTCGAATCTGGCTAAGGCTGTCTTGACTTCATATTTCGTCCAACCCACTGATTCTGAGGAGGGTAAGAACCTTTGCAACATGCTGTGTAAGGAGAAACATAACCAAATTCTGTTTTTGACAGCATCAAAGAAAATAGTGGGAAATATTTTTGCAGGAAGAAAGATTTTCAGCGGTTTTGGAATTACGAAAGACAATTTGGAGGATATTGTGCCTTATCTGGAGTGCGCTCTCGCTATGGTTACTGATAATGTCACAATTAGCGGAAGCTCCGAAACACTTAGCAATCTCAACGACAAGCTGCTTGGTTTCGACTTTAAGGGTGTGATGAGTAAATTCGGTAGCGATTCCGACTATTGTTATAGCCAAATTCGTTCTTTATTTGTAAAAAATGGTGGATAATTAGTGTTTTTTTACTATCTTTGCACCCAAATATTTTAACGATTTGTTACTATGCTGGAATTGATTTTGAAACAACTTTTTGTTGATGCCTTCAAGAAACTCTACAACCAGGAACCACCTGCGCAAAACGTGAGTTTCCAGAAGACTCGCCCCGAATTTGAAGGCGACATGACCATCGTGGTCTTCCCGTTCGTGAAAATGGCAGGAAAAGCACCCGAAGCACTGGCCAATGAACTCGGAACAGAGATGATGCGCGAAAGCAGCTTTATCGCGAAATACAACGTGGTAAAGGGCTTCCTCAACCTGCTCATCTCCGACAGCTATTGGATCGACTTCATGCAAAAGCATCATTTGAACGAAAGATTCGGACGAAAAGAGGTTTCAGGCAAGCCCGTCGTGGTGGAGTATTCGTCACCGAATACCAACAAACCGTTGCATCTCGGTCATATCCGTAACAACCTGCTCGGCTGGAGCGTGTCGGAAATCCTCAAAGCCAACGGCGAAAACGTGGTTCGCGTGAACCTCGTGAACGACCGCGGAATTCATATCTGCAAAAGCATGATAGCATGGCAGAAATGGGGCAACGGATGCACTCCCGAATCGACAGGGAAGAAGGGCGACCACCTGATTGGCGACTTCTACGTGATGTTCGATAAGCATTTCAAGGAAGAAGTGAAGAACCTGCTGCCTGCCAACTACGACGAACTCAGCGATGACGACAAAGAAAAGGCGAAAGCAGAGGCCGAAAACGCTTCTCCACTGATGCAGGAGACTCGCGAGATGCTCCGCAAATGGGAGGCCGGCGACAAAGAGGTGCGCCAACTTTGGGAGATGATGAACAACTGGGTTTACGAAGGCTTTGACGTGACGTACAAACGTCTCGGAGTGTCGTTCGACAAGATTTATTACGAGTCACAGACCTATCTTTTAGGCAAGAGCACCGTGATGGATGGCTTGAAGAAAGGCGTTCTGTATCAAAGAGATGACAACTCAGTGTGGTGTGACCTACGCGATGAGGGATTGGACGAAAAACTGTTGCTGCGTCGTGACGGCACTTCCGTTTATATGACTCAAGACCTGGGAACCGCTCAACTGCGTTATGACGAGTTCCATCCGAAGAAACTGATCTATGTCGTTGGTAATGAACAGAATTATCACTTCGACGTGCTGAAACGTGTTTTGGTGAGATTAGGCTTCGAGTGGGGTAACGACATCGAGCACCTTTCCTATGGTATGGTTGAGTTGCCAAGCGGTAAGATGAAGTCGCGCGAAGGAACGGTTGTCGACGCCGATGACCTTATGGACGAGATGGTCGCGACGGCGAAGAACGTGTCGGAAGAATTAGGAAAAGCTCACGGATTGAGTGACGAAGAGGCCAACAAACTGTATCATATTATCGGACTCGGCGCTCTGAAGTACTTCATCCTGAAAGTCGATCCGAAGAAGACGATGCTGTTCGACCCGAAAGAATCGATAGATTTCAATGGCAACACGGGATCATTCATACAGTACACTCACGCCCGTATCTGCTCGGTGCTGCGTAAGGCTGCAGAAGCCGGAATCAACACAGGAGATAAGATCGACGTCGAGAACATTCTGCCTGAAGAGAAATCGTTGCTTACCAATATTCATACTTGGCCGGGAGTGCTTGAACAAGCTGCGATAAACCGCAGTCCGGCTATGATTGCCAACTACATCTACGACCTCTGCAAAGGCTTCAACCAGTTCTATCAGGAATGCAGTATCATGAAGGAACCGGACGAGCGGCGCAGAGCGTTCCGTTTGCAGTTGGCGGCGATGACAGCCCGCTTGCTGCGTAACGCAGGCGACCTGCTTGGTATGCAGATGCCAGAGAGAATGTAAAGAATAGTAAGATGAACGTTTTTTATCTACCCGACGCAACAGAAGGAATGGTCTCCTTCCCTGAGGAGGAATCGAAACACTGTGTCAAAGTTCTGAGGATGCAGGCAGGAGACCGTTTCTGCGTCACTGACGGCAAGGGCTCGCTCTTCGACGGCGAGCTGGTGGAGGCGCATCCGAAACGTGCGGTCGCCTGCCTTACAAACCAGCGAGCCGGCTACGACAACAAAACGTTCAGACTCGAGATAGCGATAGCACCGACAAAACTCAATGAGCGCACCGAGTGGTTTCTCGAAAAGGCAACGGAGATAGGCATCGACAAAGTGCAGCTGTTTGCCTCGTATCACTCCGAACGCCGCGTGGCAAATGTCGAGCGGTTCCGAAAGGTTATGATCGCGGCGATGAAACAGTCTATCAAATCCAAACTTCCTCTTGTGCAGGACGTTATGGATTACAACAAGCTCGTGAAACAGCCTTTCGACGGACAGAAATTCATCGCATGGATCGACGACGATGTCACCGAACTGCTGTGCGACAAATACGTGAAAGGTCAGAACGCGCTGGTGCTCATAGGTCCTGAAGGCGACTTCAGTCAGGAAGAGGTGCAGCTAGCCAAAGACAACGGCTTCATCCCGGTGAGCCTCGGCGATGCGCGCCTCAGAACCGAGACGGCTGCAGTGGTAGCTTGCCACACCATCAACTTGATCAACCAGATGTCGAAATGAAACGGTTGCTTACAATCGTACTTTTTCTGATGTCGCTGGGCGCCGCCGCCCAACAGACACAGATAGCGCTCCTGAAATACAGGGGCGGCGGCGACTGGTACGCTAACCCTACATCCTTGCCCAATCTGGTGAAGTTCTGCAATCAGGAGTTGCACACGAACCTCAATCCCGACATCGCTACGGTGGAGGTGGGGAGCCCGGATATCTTCAACTATCCGTTCGTGCACATGACAGGCCACGGCAACGTGAGATTCGACAAGGCCGAATGCGAAAACTTGCGAAGCTACCTGCTGGCAGGCGGATTCCTGCATATCGACGACAACTACGGGCTCAAGGATTTCGTCATGCCGCAGATGCAGAAGGTGTTCCCTGAGTTGGAGTGGGTGGAGCTACCGTATTCGCATCCGATTTTCAAGGAGCCTTATGCTTTCCCGAACGGTCTACCAAAGGTTCACGAGCACGACCTCAAGACTCCGCAAGCCTTTGCAATGATTTACGAAGGCCGCATAGTGTGCCTCTTCACCTACGAATGCGACCTCGGCGACGGCTGGGAGGACCAACGCGTGCATAAAGACTCCGACGAGATACGACTGAAAGCCCTGAAAATGGGAGCAAACATCATACAATACGTATTTACCAAATGAATGAAACTGATGAAAAACGCTGTCTATACTGTAACAACCCGCTGAACGGCCGCACCGACAAGATTTTCTGCGACGACCGCTGCCGTAACAACTATTACTACAAAGTCAACAACGAGCAGATAGAGTATATCCGCGACGTCAACAAGATTTTGCTTAAAAATCGCGGAATCCTCCGTACTGTCAACCCTTCAGGGAAAACGTCGGCGTCGAAGAAATATCTCGAGGAACTCGGCTTCAACTTCAGCTGTTTTACAAGCATCTACAAAACCCGAAAAGGCCGGATCTATCACCTGGTTTACGACCAGGCGTACAGCATTGGCGATAATGATAGGGTGACTTTAGTGGTTTTCCACCGTGAAGCTTAGTCCGTCGTAAGCCAGCATCATATTGGAAGGCAAGGTTTTATTGACATCTTCGGCTTTCCCCATCGAATGGCTGACGTGGGTAAACCATGCCTTTTTCACCTTGAGATGCTGAGCGATGTCGATGGCTTCCTGTAGGCAGATGTGCGAATAATGCTTTTCCTTGCGCAACGCCTCGATGATGAGATATTCAACGCCTTCGAGCTTTTTCAGACTTTCTTCAGAAATATAATTGAAGTCGGTGACGTAAGCGAAGTTGCCGATACGGAAGGCATAGCATAACATCTTAAGATGCAGTAGCGGTATTGGCTCAATGGTTAACTCATTGATAATGATGGGTTTATTTTCTTCAATATCAATGAGATTATACGTCGGGGCGCCAGGATAAAGCTCGCTTTTGTCGACAAAAGCATAGGAATACTCGCGTTTTATCTCTTCCTGTGCCTCAGGCGAAGCGTAAATCGGCATCGAGATGTGCTGCAGGAAGTTGAACGAACGCACGTCGTCCAAGCCTCCGATGTGATCCTTATGCTGATGGGTTATCAATATGGCGTCGAGGTGTTTCACGTTCTCGCGCAGCATCTGCTGACGAAAGTCGGGACCTGCATCCACGCAGACGGCAGTCTGCTCCGTCTGTATCAGAATCGACGTGCGAAGACGCTTGTCGCGAGGGTCGGTCGATGTGCAAACGTCACAGTCACAACCGATTACAGGGACGCCCTGCGAAGTGCCGCAGCCTAATATGGTAACCTTCATCATAGTTCTAAAAATCGCTGCAAAGGTAAGAAAAAGACCTTAGACTTTAGACATTAGACCTTAGTTTTTTATTTTTTTGTAGATTATTTAGCAGAATATCAAGAAAATTTCGTATCTTTGCAAGTTTATTGTAATGTCATCCGAACGATGAAGGCAATAGTTAGGTTTTTTAGGCAAAGAGCTATCAACAGGTTTCTGAAACGCAAGAAAGCCTGCATACTTCCGGATATCGCAAAGTATCCGTCGATAGCCATATTGCTCGATCAAGACCAGTTTAAGCGCTACAAGGAGATCGAAGCGGCGCTGCGTAGGCTGTTCGTGCTCAAACGCTACACCTTCATCACCTACGTCGACGCGCTGCCGAAAGACGTGATGCAGACCGACCGTTATTTCTTTCTCCGTAAGGAAGATTTCAACTTCTGGGGACTGATAAAACAGATGAAAAAAGAGTCGCTGCTGTGCCTCTCGTTCGACCTGGTCATCGATTTCACAAGGATGCCCGACGAAGAGCTGACCAACACGTATATCATTACGCTGATCAACAACTCGTTCAGGATGACGTTCGGAAACACTTGCCCTGCCTTGTACGACATGGTGATTGATTCGAAAAAAGACGACGATATGTTAAATAGGATAGAGATTCTTAAGAATTATCTGTCGATGTTATTAGGTTTAAGATGAAAAACAACCCGTTTATAGGTACTGGAGTGGCTCTTATCACTCCGTTTAACGATGATTATTCCGTTGATTATCAATCGTTAAAGAAGATTGTCGACTATACTTTGCAGAACGGCGCCGACTTCCTCGTGGCTCTCGGAACGACTTCTGAGGCTCCAACGTTGACAGCCGATGAGAAGGCAAAGGTGCTCAAAACCATCATCGAGACTGCCAACGGTCGCTGTCCGATAATGCTCGGCATGGGTGGAAACAACACTTCTGCACTTATCGATGGCATTAGAAATCAAGACTTTACTGGTGTCGACGGCATCTTGAGCGTCGTCCCTTACTATAACAAACCCAACCAGCGCGGCATGAAAGCTCATTTCCTGCATGTGGCCGACGTGTCGCCGGTGCCTGTGGTGCTTTACAACGTGCCGGGCAGGGTGGGGGTGAACCTCCAAGCCGCCACCGCGGTGGAGCTGGCCAAGCATCCTAACATCATCGCGGTGAAGGAAGCATCGGGTAACCTCCAGCAGATTATGGAGATACTACGCGACAAGCCAAAAGATTTCCGCGTATATTCGGGCGACGACGGCATCACACAGCCTATGCTGGCACTCGGCGCTGAAGGCGTGATATCGGTGGCTGCCAACGGCTATCCGAAGCATTTCTGCAAGATGGTGCATAAGATGCTCGAAGGCAAGACCGAAGAGGCTTTGAAGCTGCATTATAAGACGTTGAAAATGAACGGTTTGATCTTTGCCGACGGCAATCCTGCTGGCATCAAAGCCCTGATGGCTCACATCGGACTTTGCAAGAACATGCTGCGTCTGCCTCTCGTGCCGGTCAGCGATAACGTGCGCCAAGATATTGAAAATGAATATGATAACAACTTGAAATAAAATTAACACTTTAATACAATGAAAACTAAGTTTTTTGCAATTCTTTTCTTCTTTGTTTCTTTGGGATTATTCGCACAAGAAACAAATCTCAACAAGCTCATGCAGGAGCGCAATGAGTACTATTTTACTTTTGAACTCAACGGCAACGACGACCTTTCGGCCATCGCTCATGCCATCTCTGTCGACCGCGTCGACGGTAATGTCGTCACAGCTTATGCCAACAACAAGCAATTCGCTGAATTCCAGAAGATGGGATATGAAGTCACGCTGCAGACTCCGCCTTCGATGGTGGACGAAGCTGTGATGTGGGACGGTAACGACCGCGCCGCTTACGACTGGGATCAATATCCTACATATTCGGCATACGAAAACATGATGTATCAGTTCGCCACCGACCACCCGGATATGTGCGAGATCATCACTCTCGGCACTCTCCCAAGCAACCGCAAGATCATGATAGCTCACATCAACAACGGAAGCGGCGCGGGCAAGCCGAAGTTCTTGTACACCTCGACTATCCACGGCGACGAGACAACAGGCTGGATGCTGATGCTTCGCTGGATCGACTATCTCCTTGAAAATCCTACACTTCCGGAGTGCGCCAACATCCTCAACAACATCGACCTCTACGTCGGTCCTAACACCAACCCCGACGGTACTTATCACGGCGGCAACAACACTGTTAACGGCGCTACACGTTACAACGCCAACGGTGTCGACATGAACCGTAACTACGCTGACCCGCACGAAGGTCCGCATCCAGATGGCGAAGCATATCAGCTGGAAACAGAATGGATGATGCAGTTTGCACAGGAAAACAACTTCGTGATGGGAGCCAACTATCACGGCGGAGCAGAGGTTATGAACTATCCTTGGGATAACACTCATACACTTCATGCCGACGATGCTTGGTATCAGCTCATCAGTCAGGAATATGTGGCTCTCTGCAGACAGGTCAGCTCGAGCTATATGACCGACACTTACAGCAGTGGTATCACTAATGGCGCTGCATGGTATATGATCGGCGGCGGTCGTCAGGACTACATGAACGGTTACGCTCAATGCCGCGAGATGACCATTGAGTGTTCATCGACAAAAAAACCGAGCGGAAGCCAGATGCCAAACTTCTGGAATATCAATAAAAACTCGATCTTCGCCTTCGCTAATCAGGTGCTTTACGGTATCCACGGCACAGTGGTCGACGCAGAGTCAAAGGCTCCGATAGTTGGCGCTACAGTCACTTTGGTGGGTCACGACGACCAGTATGCGACAGTGTCGACTCAGCTTCCTAACGGCGACTTCCATCGTCCGGTGAAGGGTGGAACCTATAACGTGAGAATCACCAAGAACGGCTATGAGACTTACGAGACACAGGTCACGGTGGCTGATGGTCAGACAGTTAACATCGAGGCACAGATGGTGGCACTCACAGGCATCTCGGCCGATTTCATTGCCGACGTCACAGCAGTGGCAGTGGGCGGCTCGGTGCATTTCACCGACAACTCATGGGGCGCACAGCTCACCAACTGGGACTGGGAGTTTGAAGGCGGCACACCTGCAACATCAACAGCACAGAACCCTACCGTGACATACAGCCAGGCCGGTACCTTCGGAGTGCGTCTCACAGTGACCAACGCCGCTGGCGAGAGCGCTACAAAATATCTGCCTAACTACATCTCGGCAGCAGAGGCCTACAACATGCAGAGCGGCACCATAACCACCTGCGACGCAATGTTTTACGACGACGGTGGCCCGAATGCCAACTACAGCGACAACAAAAACCTCACTCTTACATTCATGCCAAGCACGGCAGGAGCTAAGATTCAAGTCGTGTTCCAGGAATTCGAGACTGAAAACAACTACGATTTCCTGTATGTCTACGACGGTACTTCGACATCGGCTCCACAGATTGGCTCGCAACACTCAGGTAACGACAGTCCTGGCACAGTGACGGCAACCAACGCCGCTGGCGCTATCACTTTCAGGTTCACCTCCGACAGCAACGTCAACAGGTCGGGTTGGGCCGCTCACGTGACATGCATAGGCCTGCCACTCGAGGCGACAGCCGGCGTTGAACTCCAGCATATCCACATCGGCGAGACCAACACTCTGTATGCGAGCGCCAGCGGCGGCTCGGGCACATACACATATCAATGGTCACCAGCCGATAACCTCGACGACCCGACAGCAGCATCACCTATGTTCACCGCCACAGAAGCAGGCGACTTCACCTACACCGTGACAGTCACATCAGGCAGCGAGACGGCTACAGCATCGGTGAATTTCACCGTCACCGATAACAGCGGCGTCGACGAGAACGACATGAATAAGGTCGTGGTTTACCCGAATCCTGCATCTTCAATCCTCAACATCGGCGGCATAAACGACTTCGCAAATCTCGAAGTGAAGGTTGTGAACCTTCAGGGACAGGTTGTGATGAGTGCTGATAACTCATTGGAAATCAATGTATCAGACGTTACAGCAGGAGTTTATTTCATTAAAATAAACTGCGACGGACAACAATATCTTCAGAAAATTGTTATTAAATAAAAAATAATAAAGAAGATAGCTAAAAAAGTAGTAATTTTGCAGCATGCTTAAATATAGGTTTTTCTTATCGGTAGTTTTGTGTGTGCTGATATGCGCATCATGCAGCAAATACAGGAAGTTGCTGAAGGGAACGGACAACGAGGCGAAGTATCAGGCAGCCTTGGAATATTACGAAAAAAAGAATTATGACCGTGCCTTGCAGCTCTTCGATGTGATGCAGTCGTACTATCGCACCAAGCCGGAAGGTGAGAACATCGCTTATCTAACGGCCGAATGCTATTTCAATAAGAAAGAATATGTCATAGCAAGCAGCTATTACAAACGTTTCGTTACGCGTTATCCGCTTTCGCAAAACACCCAAGAGGCACTGTACAAGAGCGCGTTATGCTATTACATCATCTCGCCTTCGACAACCCTCGACCAAGAGGATACCAACACCGCAATAACGGAGTTCCAGAACTTCATCGACGTGTATCCCGACAGTCCGCGAGTGCCAGAAATCAATGCGCGAATCGACACCCTCCGTTGGAAACTGGAGGAAAAGGAATTCGACATCTGCAAACTCTATTTCAAGATGGAGGAATACCAGGCGGCAATAACAAGCTTTGAGACGTTTTTGAAAGACCATCCGGGAACGAAACATCGCGAGGAGATACTCAGCATAATGGTGCAAAACTATTATCGCTATGCGGAAAACAGCATAAAATCTAAGCAACGCGAGCGTTATGAGCTGGCCCTGGAGAAATATAACACACTATGCTATGTGTATCCCGACAGCGAATATATCCCGAAGTTGGATAACACAGTTAAGAAAATTAGAGAAAAATTAGAAAAATATAAATCGAATAATTAAAATGATAGACTTCAGAAAAGTTAAGACGGAGACAACCGCTATCACACGTCAGAAAGACCAGTTCTACGTAGGAACAGGTAACATCTACGAAACAGTTGCTATCCTTGCAAAGAGAGCAAATCAGATTGCTACCGAAGAGAAACAGGAACTCAACAAGAAGATCGAAGAATTCGCTTCAAGCAACGATACTCTCGAGGAAGTGTTCGAGAACAAGGAACAGATCGAAGTGGCTAAGTTCTACGAGAGACTGCCGAAGCCGACTCTTATCGCTATCGACGAGTTCTTGAACGACAAGCTCTACTATCGTAATCCTAACAAGCAAAACGAAGGCGACTTTTAATAGGAGGGTACAATGCTCACCGGAAAGAAAATCCTGATCGGAATTACGGGAAGCATTGCCGCATATAAGATTCCGCTTTTGGTAAGGCTTCTGAAGAAGCAAGGTGCTGAGGTTCAGGTCGTGATGACCGATGCGGCAAAAGATTTCGTAACACCACTCACGTTAGCAACGCTGAGTGGTTTACCCGTTTTATCGAAGGGCTTCGACCCCGAGACGGGTAAGTGGAACAGCCACGTGGAGCTTGGCCTCTGGGCCGACCTCTTCGTGATAGCCCCTGCATCAGCTAACACCATCGCCAAGATGGCGCATGGCGCAGCAGACAACTACCTGCTCACCGTCTGCCTCTCGGCGAAATGCCCTATAATGTTCGCTCCGGCGATGGACCTCGACATGTACAAACACCCTGCCACGCAGGATAACATCCGCACACTCATCAGCCGCGGCTACCGCTTCATAGCCCCTTCGTCAGGCGAACTGGCGTCAGGACTGTGCGGCGAGGGTAGGATGGAAGAGCCTCAGGAGATATTCAACCGCATCAAGGATTTTTTTCAGCTAAAACAACGTTTTGCAGGTAAAAAGGTGGTCGTGACAGCAGGTCCTACCTACGAAGCCATCGACCCGGTGCGTTTCATCGGTAACCACAGCTCAGGCCTTATGGGCATTGAGATTGCACGCGCCTTCGCCGATCAAGGTGCCGACGTCACTCTGGTGCTCGGACCGTCGTCGATACGTCCCGAAAGAGCCAACATCCAGGTGATTCCCGTGACAAGTGCCAAGGAGATGTTCGACGCCACGACAGGCGCTTTCAAACGTGCCGACATCGCTGTGCTGAGCGCCGCCGTCGCCGACTTCCGTCCGGAAACAGCTGCCGACCAGAAGATAAAGAAAGATCCTAAGAAGGACACGATGACGCTCAAGCTCGTCAAGACCGACGATATTCTCAAGACTCTGGGCGAGCACAAGACGAAGAAACAGATTCTCGTGGGCTTCGCACTCGAGACTGAGAACGGCATCGAGAATGCTAAGAAAAAACTGCATTCGAAGAACCTCGACATGATAGTGCTTAACACCATGAACGAGGCCGGCGTGGGGTTTAAGACGAAGACCAATAAAGTCAACATCATCACCAACGACGATAAGGTGACCGCCTTCGAGCTCAAGCCGAAAAGCGAAGTGGCTCAAGATGTGTTAAACGCTGTATATCAACTACTTACAAAATAACCATTATGAAAAAAATAATCCTTCCGATATTGTTTTTGCTCTGCTTCTTGACACCGCGACTGCACGCTCAGGAGTTCAACTTCACCGTGACAGTCAACACAAAACAGGTGTCGGGCACCGACCAGCGTGTGTTTGAGGCACTGCAGGAAGCCGTGACCAACTTCATGAACAACCGCGTGTGGACCAACATCCGCTTTGAGGAGTACGAACGTATCGAAGGAACAATGGTCATAGTGGTGACCGACAAGGTCGACAACCACATCACCGCCGAGCTGAATATCGGTCTGCGTCGCCCTGTTTATCGGTCGAACTACAACTCGCCGATTCTGAACTACGTCGACAACGACTTCAATTTCACATACATGGAGTCGCAGCCGCTCGATTTCAACGAGAACTCGTATATGTCGAACCTCACCTCGATGCTGGCATTCTACGCCTACTACTGCCTCGGACTGTATTTCGACACCTTCGGACTCTATGGGGGCGACCAGATGTATCGTGCTGCCGATCAGGTGGTGACACAGGCACAGAGCTCTACTGAAGCAGGCTGGAAGGCCTTCGACAGCTACCGTAACCGCTACTGGCTGCTCGAGAACTTCACCAACCCCGCATATCGTCCGATACGTCAGTTTCTCTATGAGTATCACCGACTTGGCCTCGATATGATGGGTAACGGCAAGGTCGACGAAGGCCGCGCTGCCATGACAAAAACGCTCGATTATTTGAAGTCGGTATACAGCAGCAAGCCAAACCTCTACTACTTCCAGATTCTCAACGACACCAAGCGCGACGAGTGGAAGAACGTCTATTCGCAGGGACCGCAGCAGGAACGCACCAAAGCGGTTAACACCCTTCGCGATCTCGACCCGACACACTCCGAGGAATACGAAGACCTTCTCAACGCAAAACCGAAATTTTAACTAAAATGTTAAAACATCTCGCTATCGGTAATTACGCTCTAATCGACTCATTGTCAATTAGTTTTGATGATGGTTTCAGCGCTATCACCGGCGAGACAGGTGCTGGTAAGTCGATCTTACTCGGCGCCCTGGGCTTTGTTTTGGGCGACCGCTCCGATTCATCCATCATGCTCGATGAGACGAAGAAATGTACTGTCGAGGCGACGTTTATCATTGATAATGAGCGTTTTAAGTCGTTTTTTGAAGAAAATGACCTTGATTTTGAAGATGAACTGATACTTCGTCGTGAGCTGACGCCTACCAAGAAGACGAGAGCCTTTATCAACGATACTCCAGTCACCGTCCAGCAGCTTAAAGAGCTTGGCAATCAACTGGTTGACATCCATTCGCAACACGACTCGCTGCTGCTGACTAATTCCGATTTCCAGCTAAAAATTGTCGACGATGCCGCTGAGAATAATGCCTTACTTGCTGATTATCAAGGAGTTTATCGTAAATTTGTTTCTTTAAGAAATGAATTGAAAAACCTTCGCGAGATGTCGCAGAAAAACACGGCGGAAAACGACTATCTCGCTTTTCAACTTGATGAATTGGTAAAAGCCGACCTCAAAGAAGGCGAGTATGAAGAGGTGAGCCAAAAGCTGGAATTATTAGAAAACGCTGAGGAAGTCAAGACTTTGTTGGCTCAATCTCTGAGTATTTTGAATGAATCTGAGTACTCTATTTTGGATCAGCTTAATAATTTGAAATCCGCAGTCGACAAATTAAGAAGATATCTCCCTCAAGCTGAGCAATATCTCGAGAGAATCGATTCTACAAAGATAGAATTAAAGGATATTGCCCAAGACCTCGACAATCTGCAAGACAGCACTCAATTTGACGCCGATTCGTTGAATGAGATTCAAGAAAGATATGATCTCATACAGCGATTAATGTTAAAACATCATGTCCAGAACTACGAGGAATTGCTGGCGATTCGAGAAGAATTGCATCAAAAAATGGGTGCCTTTGAAAATATCGACGAAGAAATAGCCAAAAAAGAGCTTCAACTGAAGAACTGCGAGAAAGAACTGACCAAACTTGCTGATAATCTGAGCGATAAACGCAAAAAGGTTAAGGTTTCATTTGAGAAATCTGTTACAGAGATTTTGAGGCAGCTCAAGATGCCACATGCTATCTTCGAAATAGAGATTTCTGAGTTCTCCAATAGTTCCGAGTTCTCCGCGACTGGCCGTGATCGCGTCCGCTTCCTTTTCTCAGCCAACAAAGGCATCGCACCCGACGATATGAGTCGCGTGGCCTCAGGCGGCGAGCTCTCACGTTTGATGTTGGCTATCAAGGCAGTAGCATCGGAAAATGCCTACATCCCGACCTTGATTTTCGATGAAATCGACACTGGCGTTTCAGGCGAAGTAGCCTCGAAACTGGGCGACATCATGCAGAAAATGGGGGAGAGCCTGCAAATCATCTCCATCACGCATCTCCCGCAAATTGCGTCAAAGGCCAAAAACCATTTCTTTGTTTACAAAGACGAAGACAACGAAAAAACACGCTCATGCATCAGACAACTGTCTTACGATGAACGCGTTACGGAAATTGCAAAAATGCTTTCAAACGATAAAATAACCCCCGAAGCAATCAAGGCCGCGGAGGTTATTCTCAACTTTGGCCATTAGCTATTAGCTGCCAACAGCCAACGGCCAATAGCCAACAGCTTGTATTTTATCGGAAAATCTCCTTGTATTTCAATTCCTTCACCTCTCCGTATTTTCCGAGAGCCTTAAGGTCGAACTGTTTCTTGTTTCCCGACATCATGATGACAACCGGACGGTTAGATACGTTTCTCTGATAGAAATCGTAGACGTCCTTATACTCAGTCTTCTTGATGATATCGGTAACTTCCTTTCTCGGGTCGTAGTTGTAGCCCTGCTCGAGCCATGATCTGACATTGCTCGGGATGTTACGGAATCCAACGTAATCCGATGCGCGCGACATGATCAGAGCGTCCTTCGAGGCATTGAATTTCTCCATTCTCTCAGGCATGTCGGTGATGAGGCCGCGCAGCACATCGACGCCTTCGTTGGTCTTGTCCGACTGAGTTCCGAGGAAAGCGAACAGGTGGCCCGGCTTGCGGTTGAGGTAGTCGTACGTAAAGTAGGCGTAAGCCGTGTAACCCAACGAACGGAACTCTCTAACCTCTTGGAACACAATCGAATACATGTCGGTGCCGAAGTATTTGTTGAACACCTGACTTACGGCTTTGTCTTTCTGGTCGAGAGTCTCACTCGGCACATAGAAATAGATGTTGCTCTGGCGGAACTTCTTGTTGTGAGCGATAAACACCTGATTGTCGTCGTATTTCTTCTCGACATTATATTTCTTTTCAGCCTTAACTGCATCCTTCTTCACCAGATTATGCTTGATCAAAGCCTCGATGACCTTCTGGTTGTTGAGGTTTCCGACAAATAACACTTCGCCGTTGTAGTTGAGAGCGGTCTTCACTTCATTTAAAAGCTCTTCGCCAGTGCGTTTCTTCCACTGCTTGAGCGGAGTTCCAGCGAGATAGCTCGATTTCTCACCGTAAAGCGCGTACTCACGCACTGCCTGTGCCCATTCTGAAGCGTCTTCTTTCATGGTCTCTTCGCTCATCTTCTCGCCCTCGTATATGATCTTGATCTTCTTCTCATCGTTGGCCGGGTTGAAGATTTTCTCCTCGCAAAGCTCAAGGATGCGGTCCAAATCTTTCTCGAAACCTTCGATTACGATGTTGGTTGTGCTCTGGCTGGCGCTTAAATAAATGCTTGCTCCAAGTTTCTGAAGCTCAAGGCTTAACTCTTCAAACGTCATCTTGTTTGTGCCCTGCATCTCGAAATAGCTGATGGCGCGGCCAAGGTCAGGGTTGTCGATGGTGCCATAGTTGTGAGTGATGGTCAAGCTGAAGATGTCGTTATAAGGATTCTTTGTGGAAATCATTGTGTAGCAATCGTTTATCTCAATAATTCTCACGTCTTCCTTGAAGTCGATGACCTGCGGGGTGACTGCAGGAACCTCTTCAGCTTCAATCATCTTGGCGAAATCCGACTTGGCATCGGTGTTCTTGGCCTCGATAGGCTTCCAGTTCGGCTTGTCGACCTTGTCCTTATCCGGGAATCCCATCTTCGAACGGATGTCGAGGTAGTTGTTGTCGAAATATTTGTTTGCGATAGCAACGATTTCGTCCTTCGTGATGGTCTTAATACGTTCAGTCTCAGCGAGATACTCGTCGTAAGTCATGCCGCGCTGCTCGAGCTCGAGGAAGAGGCTCGACAATGAAGAGATACTCTCAAGTTCCTGTTCACGATCCTTCAATGTCTCTGTGCGGATAGCTTCAAAGAGGTCGTCGCTGAACTCGCCTTTTTTCAGCTTGTCTAAGCTGGCCATGATGTAGCTCTCGGCATCCTCGTGGGACTGCCCGATGAGTTTCGGGACGTATAACACGATGTTTGCGCCGTAGTCTTCGAGTGAGAGAGGCATCAGTGCTGCCAACATAATGTTGCCGTCTAGCATGTCTTTATCCATGAGACCTGTCTCGCCGTTGCTGAAGATGCTGCAGGCGATGCTAAGTGGCAGATAGTCAGGATCGGAAACCTTGACGCCCTTCCATGCCAGAACGCCCATCTTCACTGGGGTCAGGCGTACTTCTTTGACCGTCGGGCCGTCGAATGTAGGCAGTGTGAACTCTGGCTGAGCAGGGATCTCGCCGCTGCGCCATGTGCCGAACTTCTCGGCCGCCATCTTCTCGGCTTCCTCGATGTTGATGTCGCCGACGAGGATGAGAGTCATGTTGTTGGCCACATAGTAAGTGTTGAAGAACTCACGCATTCTCGAGGTCTGCGGGTTCTTGAGGTGTTCGGTGAGTCCGATGATCGGACGGCCGTAAGGATGTTCGCCGAAGATCTCTTTGAAGAAATATTCTTTGAAAGCCTCGATAGGCTCGTCGCCGTACATGTTCTTCTCCTCGTAAACTGTCTCAAGCTCGCTCTGGAACAGACGGAACACAGGGTAGCGGAAACGCTCGGCATACACGTCCATCCACTTGCCAAGCTGGTTGGAAGGGAATGCGTTGTAATACATCGTCTGGTCGTAAGCTGTGCCTGCGTTCAGACCAGTGCCGCCCATCTTTGTCAAGATCACGTCGACCTCGTTCGGGATGGCGTAGTCGGTTGATGCGAGCGATAACTCGTTGATTTTCTGTTGTATAGCGGCACGTTCGTCGAGGTCGGCGGTCTCATGCAGCTTGTCGTACATGATGTCGATGCTGTCGAGATACACCTTTTCGGCTTCCCAGTTGATGGTTCCGATCTTATCGGTGCCCTTGAACATGATATGCTCGAAATAGTGAGCCATACCTGTGGCTTCGAGCGGGTCGTTCTTACTTCCGGCATGCACGTAAACGGCGCCAAAAACTTTCGGTGAGCTGTGGTCTTCACACAACACCACCTTCAATCCGTTGTCAAGCTTTGTGGTCTTGACCTTCACCTGAGCGTTTAACACATTGACACTCAGGATGATAACTAATGCTAATAATAATCTTTTCATCTATTAAACTATTAAACTATTAAGCTATTAAACTATTAAACTCTAAACTCTACACTTTATTATATCTTCCATTTTAATCCCGTACAATTCCATCTTTTTCAGGAATTCAGGTACTTCAGTCTCCAAAAATTCTTTCTTTTGTTCCGAAAGAATCTTCTCTTTCGCGTCATCGCACACGTAGAATCCTATTCCGCGCTTGGTAGCGATGATTTCTTTCATCTGCAGTCGCTCGAAGGCGCGCATCACCGTGTTGGGGTTCACTCCCAGTTCGATGCCGAGCTCGCGCACCGACATCACACGGTCGCCGCTGCGAAACTCACCGCTGAGTATGCGTTCGCACACGTGGTCGTAGATTTGCAGATATATCGGTTTATGTCCGTTAAAATCCATAGTTTATTAGTATTTTTGTGTTTTAATCTTGCGGTATACGCCGAATAGCATCAATGCGGATATGATTATTTCAGCGTAGAATGTGATGTCCATTATCCTGAATATAATGTTTTTGATGAATTCTGCCTTATTATCGTCATTCATCTGTTGGAAATAAAGGTTGATAGCTTCATTGTGTGCAACATAATTGATGACAACAATCATGAAAATGATGAACAGAATAATCAAAATGCCAAGCATCTTGCCGGTTTTGCGTTTTTTGAAGATCATATTTCCAAACATGAAGATGGAAGAAATCGCCAAAGTGCCAATCGCACTTAAAATCAGCATGAATATCGGTGATATGCTCGCGTAGTATAGCATAAATGATTCATCCAACATAATGCCGTCCCTTTGAAAAACAGCATTGATCTTTGCGAATGTGTCGAAATAAACCGATACTGCGAAGCCTTCGTATGGTCCTTGGAAGAGGGCGAGGATGCTGTCGATGGCGAGTGCTCCGGCTACATATACGATAGGTGTGACGATGACGCAGTATATAAGCATGCTGAGGAACTTCTCTAGTGTCGAGGCTGGTAACATGGCGTAGCCGATGCCCTTGCGTGAGTCGTTGCAGTATCTGTAAAGTCTTGCCGGTGCTATGATTATCGCAATGTTTGCAAGCGCTGAGATGAGGTCAACTCTTGAGAAAGCATCTACGGCATCTTTTGTATCATTAGTCGGCATGAGAGCTACAGCCAGGTAAACTATTACCGGAATAGCCCATAAAATTGCCAATGTCAATATGAGGTTCGGAAAGAAATTCAGTCCGTCGTGTTTGAGGATTTTGCCGAAACGATTGATATTCAATGTGTTATTCATTTTGCATTAAGTTTTTGATGGTTTCTTTATTTTTCATTACCGCATTGAACAGCGCCTCGATGTTGATGTTGCTCTCGAGTCCGTCCTCGTTAGGCATCACGTTGATGTAGCCGCCCGGCAGCATCTCGGTGTAGTAAGCGTTCTGCAGTCTCTCTGGACCGTATTCGAAGTAGAGTTTCTTGGTGATTTCGGCGAAGCTGGCTTTCAGAAGCACGTCGTCGCGGTCGAGGATGATGATAGGGTCGATGAGGTTTTCGACGTCTTTTACCTGATGTGTCGAGATGATGACGGTGGTCTCGTCGTTGCAATATTGCGAAATCACCTTACGGAACAAGGCTTTCGAAGGGATGTCAAGACCGTTGGTAGGCTCGTCGAGGAAGAGGTAGTCGGTCTGCAATGAAAGTGCGCAGGCTAACAGAGCTTTCTTCTTCTGTCCGTGCGAGAGCTCGTTGAATTTTTTCGAAAGATCGACTTCAAGTTCTTTCATAAGCTGGTTGAAGAGTGCGAAGTCGTAGCGAGGGTAGAACACTCCGATTTTCTGGATGAATTTCTCAGGTGTGGTGTCTTCGGTGATCACTTCTTCTGGAAGGAAGTACACGTTTTGCAGGAACTGCGGCTGACGCATCGAAGGGGTGAGGCCGTCGACTGTCACGCTGCCGTGTTGTGGCTTCTGCAGACCGCATATTAATTTTAATAAGGTGGTCTTGCCGACGCCATTCTCGCCTAAAAGTCCGTAGATATTACCTTTCTCGAACTCCAGGCTGATGTTTTTGAAGACTTGCGTATTGTTGTAAGCGAAGTCTAAGTTATTGATTTTAATCATGTTAGATATAATTTATGTTATCTTTATAGCTGTATTAGGCATCTAATACACTGCAAAAATACAACAAATTTTTTACATGTCAAGAAAAAAGTGAAAAAAATAAAAAATTTTTTCAATTCAAAAATTCTTCGTAATTTTGTAGCTTATATTTTAAATTTTGAATCTTTAAATTTTAAATTTAAATGATGAAACGATTACAATTACTAATAGTATTTTTAATTGCGGCCTTTGTGCTGCAGGCACAGATTCCTTCTGGGTATTACAACGGAACGGATAACCTTACTGGAACGGCATTAAGATCAAAATTACACACAATTATAACTTCTGGTGATAGCCATACTTCATATAATGGCTTATGGACAGCCTATGGAAGTACAGATAAGAAGCCTGGTACAAATTATATTTGGGATATTTATTCAGATGTTCCTGGTGGAACACCGCCATATCAGTATATTTATCAAACAAATCAATGTGGTAGCTACAGTGGTGAGGGAAATTGCTACAATCGTGAGCATCTATGGGCTCAATCGTGGACTAATAACGATGGTACAGAGAAAACCGATATGCATCATGTTTTCCCTACCGATGGAAAAGTTAACGGAATGCGCTCCGATTATGCTTTTGGTAAGGTCGGAACTGCGACATGGACATCACAAAATGGTAGTAAACTTGGAAGTTGTGCTACTTCTGGTTTTAACGGCACAGTATTTGAACCAAGAGACGAATTTAAAGGCGATATCGCACGTGCATTGATGTATGTAAGCGTTCGTTATTACGGGCTGGATAGTGGTTGGAAAAATTCGGATATGACAACTCAATCAGATATCAAGGACTGGGCTATTACAATGTTGCTTCAATGGCATGAGAACGATCCTGTTTCTGAGAAGGAAATTAACCGAAACGAAGCAGTTTACCAAATTCAGGGTAACAGAAATCCTTTCATTGACCATCCAGAATTTGCAGAGAGAATCTGGTCAACAGGAACAACATATCAGATTACTGCTAGTGTCAGTCCGTCAAACGCAGGAACAGTAAGTGGAGCAGGAGCATACGGATCTGGGCAGACATGTACGCTCACGGCAACTCCAAATTCAGGCTACGCATTTGTCAACTGGACAAAAGGCGGCACAGTGGTTTCCACCAACGCTACATATAGTTTTAATGTGTCAGCCAACGCTACATATCAAGCTAATTTTGTAACAAATAATTACCCTTTGTTAGCTTTGTCAGCCGATCCTACAAGTGGTGGCACAGTTCTCTTTGAAAAAACAACAACTATTGATTTCTCTGCACAAGGATATACAAACGGTCAAACGGTAAGTAGTGCTGGTATTGATCATAATATAACAGCTACACTTAATAAGGGCTCCAATACAAATAATGCGCCAACATATTATAATACCGGTTCATCCATTAGATTTTATCCAGGCAATACTTTTGTAATCAGCACAGAATCTGGCACTATATCATCCATAGTCTTAACTTATGGAAGCGGCGGTGATAGCAATGAAATCACTGTAAATCCTGGTTCATTCAGTACAAATACGTGGTCAGGTGACGCATCGACTGTTACATTCACTGTTGGTGGCACATCAGGCAATCACCGTAGAATCCAAAAGATACAAGTTAAATATTCTGCACAGTCAGCTAGTTTGGATAACAACTCTTCGGTAACATTAAAAGCTACACCAAATTCTGGCTATTCATTTATTAACTGGACTAAGAACGACCAAATCGTTTCAACAAATCCGACTTACAATGTAACTGTGACGGCAAGTTCCAATTATGTGGCGAACTTCATGAATAATAATGTTACAGCCAATATCACAGTGCCTTCTTTGACATTGGCCCAAAACGCAACAGTGACCATTAATTCTGGAGCTACGCTCAAGGTTACAGGCACTGTCACGAAATCATCAGGAGCTACTATCGTTATTAACGATGGTGGACAATTCGTGAATAGCACTTCGAACATTACCGGCAAGGTTAAGAAGAGTGTTACTAAATGGACAACAACGCCGACAACAGATGGCTGGCACGCAATCTCAACACCGGTAAGTAACGTGGCTTTCACCAATGTGACAAACCTCACAAGTTCAACATACAATGTTTATCGACTGAATGAAACAAATCTGACATGGGAGAACAGTCAAAACACTGCTAATTCATTCAGTTCGTTTGCAAACGGCCGCGGTTATCTCTATCGTAAAAACGACGCAACAGCAGTAGAATTCAACGGTAACCTGAATGTCGCTAATGCAACCTATACGCTGACATATACTTCGGCGGAGACAAAGGGATTCCATCTTATCGGAAATCCTTATCCTCACGAGATTTATAAAGGTACAGGTACGGCTATCCCGAATACCTACCTTGAAGATGGATTCTACACCTTGACATCTGCTGGAGCATGGGTCGCAGGAACCGATAATTCAACGCCTATTGAACCGTGTCAAGCTATATTGGTGCAGGCAAAGAATACTGTCACGAGCCAAACTCTGACGATAACTAAGACTACTGCATCGGGAACGTCTAAGGACTATGACGACAATATCATGTTTGTCGTGTCGAACCGCGATTACCATGATGTGGCATATGCCGTGTTTAAAGAAGGTCACGGACTGAATAAGATTGATCATAGGAATGAGGATATTCAGAAACTCTCCATCGAACACAATGGCGAAGATTTTGCTATCGCTGAAATAGGTGAGGGCGCAAGTGCGTTTGACCTTAAATTCCATGCTGCCACGACAGGTACGTATACCATGAAGGTCAATGTTGACGGTGACTTCAGCTGTCTGCATCTGATCGACAGAATCACTGGCGAGGATGTCGATCTTCTCATGGATAATAATTATTCTTTCGTTGGATCACCAACCGATTATGACAACCGTTTCATCGTTAGATTTACATGTAATTCGGCCGCCGATATCGATAACGATGTGTTTGCATACCAAAGTGGTAAAGAGATAATTATTGAAGGTTATGGCGAGTTACAAATCTTCGATGTGATGGGACGAATTGTAACCACACAATACCTGAATGGATCTGGAACATGGCGCGCTGAGTCGGTGCCAACCGGTGTCTACATCCTAAGGTTGATAGGCGAAGACGTCAAAACTCAAAAAATTGTTGTTAAATAATTGAAAATGAGGAGATTAGCTATGAAAAAGATATATTTGACATTGGTTTTGGTTCTTTCGATGAGTCTTGGCATGTTCGCTCAACGCAGCGACGGATTCTTCAATACTATCGACGACGATCCATATAATAGAGTAGAAGATCCTAATAGCCTGTTGGCTCTGCCGCAAAATCCGATAGGCTCGACATCAAACGAACCCGCAGCGCCTCTCGGCAACGGATTGCTAATCCTGACTGCCGTCGGCTTAGGATACGCTATTAGAAAACGCAAAAAATAAAAAATGTGGAGACGTGCCTTGGCGCGTCTCCACATCATTAAACGGTAAACTGTAAACAGTAAACTATTTCTTAATACTGAGAATCACGCCCAATGCCACACCAAGAGCCGCTGCAAACAACACCTGATATGTCCCAGGCAACAGGAAGGTGATGGTGTGAGCCGGATACCAGAAAAACGGTATCGTCTTCTTGAAAACAAAGCCATACTGGATGTTCCAATTGATCTTCTCGGCCATGGTCTGCTGAATGTTGAGCGGACTGCTGAAAAATCCTGCCAGCGAACCGCCTGTCTCGGCCACGTGGATGTCGGTAATCTTATGGAATGTCATGAAAACCGGAGCAAACAGCGTGTTCATCAGCACACTGACGCACAAGGCCACGAAGAATTTGCCCCATGTGAGCGGAGCGCCGCCGAACAACGGGTTGCCATAGAACCATTTCGCTGCTTTTCCGTCGAGATGGAAGCCATTGTCGAGCAAAACCACCGTTCCGGTCTTGAAAATGGTCATCGCCGAGGCGATGACGACGCCCAAAACGCCCCAGACGAGCATCTTTGGCAGCAATCCGAAGCCTTTCTTAAGATAAACGCCTTCTTTTATTCTCAAAGAAAGCATCTCACCAAAAGTTCCGAGGATGGCGAACTTAAAGAAACTCATCAACAAGCCGTGGTTGTTGGTGTTACGGATAAACCAGTCCCAGGCTCCCGGGATAAAAGCGAAGCCGCAGATTACCGCGGCTATCACTATCAATGTAATTTTATCTGACTTTTTCATTACTTTTCAATTCTAATTCTTGCGTCGACGGCAGTCACATAGCGTGGGTTGCCGAGCAACGGATTGAGGTCCATCTCTGCAATCTCAGGAGCGGCCTGCACCAATGCGCTTACGCGAGCCACCTGGTCGGCATAGAGATCGAGGTTGACACCTTCCTGTCCGCGCACACCTTGCAGAATCTTGTAACCTTTGAGCTGCTTGAGCATCTCCTTGGCTTCGTCGGCGGTGATAGGGGCGAGGGCGCTCTGAACGTCCTTCAGTACTTCGATGAAGATACCGCCCAAACCGAAGAATATCTGATGTCCGAACTTGGCGTCTTTGATGGCTCCGATGTAGACGTCGGTACCGTCGAGCATCGGGTACATCTCCACTGCGTATGTCTCAGGAATGACGATCAAGCGGTCGAACTCCTTGGCAACGGTGTCGAGGTCTTTCACGCCAAGCGTCACGCCGCCAACGTCTGATTTGTGGAGCGGACCGACGACTTTCATCACCAGCGGCACATCTTTCGAGCAGCCGACTTCCTTGGCGAAGGCGAGGGCGTCTTCTTTCTTGCTCACTTCCACTGACTTCTTGCGGCTGATGCCAGCAGCGTCGAGCAACTCGTTATAGTCGGCAATCTCAAGATATCCTGATTTGCAGCGGTCAATGGTCTTGCGGATGCGAGCTACGTCGATCTCAGGCAGCTCCACATGCTCCGGCTGCGGCTTAGGAGTATGATATATCTTGCAGATGGCGTTGCCGAGCACGCATTCTTCTGGGAAGTTGATGCGGCCTTTAGCAATGAAGTCGTTGATTTCGTCCTTCACGTTGATGATTGAAGGCAACACAGGGAATATAGGCTTCTTGCAGGTCTTCATCTTCTCATCCAGCAGGTCGTAGACCTCTTTGTTGCTGAAGAGGCCCGGCGAGCCGAAGATCACCACTGAAAAGTCGATGTCTGTGTATTCGTTTTCAACTGTGTCGATGATATATCCGAGTTGTTCGGCGGTGCCTGTGGCGAGGAAGTCGATAGGGTTGCCGACGCTTGAGCCACCGAAGAGCTTTGCTAACAGAGCAGGGCTCGCCGGGTGGTCTTTCAATGGTGGAACCTCCATGCCGCCGTTCGACAAAACGTCAGTGAGCATGACGGCCGGACCGCCTGCGTGGGTGATCACAGCGCAGCGTTTGCCTTTGATTTCGGGATACATAAACACACCGCAGACTGTCGTCAGCTCCTGACGGTTGTGGCATCGTACGATGCCCGCCTTGCGGAACAAGGCGTCGACGGCGGCGTCGTTAGTCGCCAGAGCGCCTGTGTGTGACGAAGCTGCACGTGAACCTGCTGCCGAACCGCCCGACTTGATAGCTGCGATATGGCATCCTTTGTTGATGAGGTTGCGCGAGTGTTTGAGCAGTCTCTGCGGGTCGCCGATCTTTTCCATGTAAAGCATGATGACACGGCTTGAATTCACCGGGTCGAATGTCTCGTCCAAGTGCTCAAGGACGTCTTCGATGCCGAGCTGAGCGCTGTTACCGACAGCCCACACGCTGTTGAACTTCAGACCGTTGCTGATGCCGTATTCCTTGATAAACACTGCTGTAGCGCCTGATCCTGTGATGAAGTCGACGCCTTTCGGGTCGAGGTTCGGGATAGGGGTGTCGAAGCATCCTGCGTAGTTCACGTTGAGGAAGCCTGTGCAGTTAGGGCCAATCAGGCTGCCGCCGACGCTGTTGATGGTGTCGACGATATGTTTCTCAATCAAGGCACCCTCGTGGTTCTCCTCCGAGAATCCCGCGCTGATGATGATAAAGCCTTTGCAGCCTTTCTCTTTGGCCAGAACATCGACGGTCTGGGCGCAGAACTTGGCTGCGATGCACAGGATGGCGCATTCCACCTGTGGAAGCTCATTGACGCTGGCGTAGCATGGAACGCCTTGTACCATGGTCTCTTTCGGGTTCACCGCATAAACAGGACCTCTGAAAGGGCTCTCAAGAAGGTTCTTCAAAGCTTTCCCACCAGGTTTGTGGATGTCACTCGACGCACCGCACACCACGATGCTCTTCGGATTTAAAAGTTCTCTTGCAATCATATATCTGTATTTTTAATTTGTTCAAATTTTCTGCAAAAATACAGATATTTGGTGGAATTTAAAAATTAATTTTCACCTTTTTTAATGAACCACAATCTTCCTAGACAATGCTTGTCCGTTTTCAAAAATGATTTGAATTATCGCTAAGCCTTTGTAATCTTGTAAATCAAGAAAAGCTTGATTAGAATTGCAGGTTTTATTATACAAAACTCGTCCTGAATAGTCACATACTGAGATATTGTTTATCAGTTGTTTTGAAGAAATCTCAAATATTCCATGCGAAGGTATAGGATAAATCTTAAGGTCAATTACATCAACATCATCAATAGCATTGATATTAACTATAATTTCATCAACATGAATGAAAACATATGGTGTCAACCAACTGCCGAGAAACAGTGATGCAGCGGAAAATGTAGCTGTTACATCTGTATTCATCTGTATGGTATCACCATTAAATACGCAATTCGATCCATATTCATAGAACTCTATGTTTTCAATATAATAATGGTATCCGTTTTGATGGATGGCTATTCCCAATGAGACGGGAACACCAGTTGAAGGGGTGGTAACAGCAACCATTTGTCCTTGAATATTTCTTTCACCAGTTGTTTCCATGGAAAGTGTCTCAAAAGTGTTAAAAGGAGCTCCGAACAAATCGTAGTGAGTGCTTCCGAAACCTTGGATATTTGAATTGACATTGTCTCCCCACATAGGTGAGAAGAAATCTTCATTATGAAGTTTGTCTTTGTTCGTAAGATAATATGTTTCATTATTTTCCGAAAACGAAAGATATTTAGTGTCTCCACATGGAGTGAATAAACAAAGCTCGTCATTAGCGACTATAACTCCATTTGCTGTGGCTTCAATGGCATACGGAATAACTTGTGTCAATTCAAGAATTGGGTGGTCATAATCAGGCCAATAATCAGCTATGCCAACCATGGTATAAGCTCCACTGTTGAGAGTCATTCCATTGAAGATAATTGGGAAATTCGTTTGCAAAACCCCGTTTATTGCGAGATAACAGGCATAATCTGGGGCGATATTACATTGTATTGATGCAATGCCAATAGTCCAATCAACATATCCAGTACCATAGTTATAATTGGCATTTATCAGTTCTTGAATGTCAATAACAGTGAACGCCTCCCCATTCCCATCTTCCATCTCCTTAATATCCCCAATAACCTCAATCTCGTTTCCAATCGCAATAGTGTCATAATGTATAACCAAATCCTCCAAATATGGATTCGGCCAGTAGTTGTCAACCATAACATAATAGTTTACGCCTTCAGATGTTATGGCGAAACGGGTGTCGCAGACATTCTGCTCGAAATATGGAGCCGCAACGCGGTTCACCACGCCGGTGATGGTGTCCTGGGCGATGCTGTGGAAAGCTGTCGCAAACAAAAATATTAATAAGGTAAATATCTTTTTCATGGCTCAGTTATTTTGAGGTTATAACCATCCGTTTCGTGTCAATAAGTTTTCCGTCAACTAACAGGCTGTACATGTAGATTCCTGGCTTGAACTCGTTAGCTTCAATCTTAACGGTGTTTTTGCCTTGGTGATATACTGGATATTCTTTTAGCTGTAATCCGTTCAAATCATAAACTGCAACGACAGCTTTCGAAACGTTAGAGTCAAGATAACAGTCTATGGTTGTAGAAAAATTTGTTGGGTTGGGGACGTTCTGGAACAAAGCGTTTTTGGAGTTTTCTTGTCCTAAGGCCCCGTTAGTTTCGCGTAATCCCGACTTTAGATCGATAATCTGCTTCTGTAGCGACTCTATGGTACGCTGTTGTTCTTTGAAACCTTCAATTAGAATTGGAATAAGTGCCTGATAGTTGATGTATAGAGCACCTTGAGGGTCATGGCGGATAGCCTCTGGAAGAACTGCCTCAATCTCGTTGGCATCGAGACCTAAAACTCTTTCAATCTTGGTGTCTTTCATCAATCCATCAATCGCTTTTGGATTCACTTCAGGGTTGTCCTTATAATCTGGCACGAACTCCGCAAATTCTGTGTTATCGTAATAATATCCTCCAATACTCGATAGGATCTCTGTGGCGTTGATTATGGGCTTGTTTCCTCTTGGAGAGTTCCCGTCTTCATCAGAGTTATTAAAAATTGAATAATATGAATTTCCGTAAACGCTACCGTTGCCTAATACATAGAAAGATTCATTTGGCATTAGTTGAGGATTTGAAGACTGAATATCCCATATTTTTACACGACTGCCATAATAAATAGTCCGGTTTATTTTGGTATAACTTGTGGTTATTACAGGTTCAAAAGTGGTTTTGCCAGAAGGGTCAAACTGAACTCCGCCAGTCGTATTTATGGCTTGTATGCTTACCTGTCCACTTGGATGCATTTTGATTTGTCCGTATGATAATACGAAAACAAATAATAGAATAATGGTAATGATTGATTTTTTCATAACAGATTAATTTTTAAATGGTTAAAGAATTTGTTGTATAATGACACTGCAAAAATATAAATTATTTTTGAGAAAAACAAATTTAATTTAAAAAAATGAATTTTTAAATTTTCATATAAGCGTATGTGACGACTTTTCCTGCTTTTTTGATTGAAAAATGCCATTCGTCATCGACTTTTTTGCGATAGATGCGCAGCACGTCGCCTTCCAGACTCTCTGCTTCGTAATGGATTTCTAACTCCTTGATAGTCATGGCTTCCAGCTCCTTTACTGAAAACGAGTCGAGCACCATCATGCAATAACGGGTGTTGTTGGTGTGATGCGAGAGATCTATGTCGCAGGCGCGGACGGTCTTCTCGTAAACGAAGTCGTCTTCGGTGAAGTCGTCTTTGAACTTTTTGAATGTTGGCTCTACTGCTTTTTCTGTAATAAATTGAATATCAGGATATTGGATGCTGTCGGTCTTGCGCAGACGGCGTGTGTCCTTGTCGAGGATCACCCATTCCGCCACTGCGTTGACGGCAGGCTCGTTGTTGTTTTTCAGGATCTGATACGAACGGAAACACTTCAGCACTTCAGGTGCCGACGGCCATGTCTTGAGGATGACGTCGTCGTGGTCGCGCACCACGTCGAGGAACTGGAATTTTATGCGGCGCACCACCCAGAAGGCATTGTCGCGTCTGGCCAGCGTCGGCAGGTCGATCTCGAGCATCATGGCGTTGGCGTCGGCGAGCTCCTCAAACAGAAGCTGCATCATATATGGACTCAGTCTGTTCACGCTGTCGCAATAATTCGACCAGACCTTGAAATTCTTTGAATAGTGATTGTTTTCCATTCTTTTAATTTTTTTATGGGTCGCCTTCGGCTCAAAATCTTACAAAATTTATTTTAAAATCTTTCCAAATATTCTACGAAGAACATTTTGTTTGATTTTTTAAAAGATTTTGTAAGATTTCTGCCCTTTAGGGCACCGATTAAATCCTGCGTTGTCTTATAGCCTCAAACGTTACAATAGCCGTGGTGACGCTTACGTTGAGCGAGTCGGCGATGCCGTTCATCGGGATGATGATGTTCTGGTCGGCGGCATCAACCCACTGCTGCGATATGCCCGTCGCCTCCGTTCCCATCACTATCGCCGACGCCTTCCTGAAGTCAGCGTCGAGGTAGTCGATAGAGGCTTTCAAATATGTGCAATATATCGTTATCTTATTGTCTTTCAGCCACTTAATACACTTTCCCGACGAGCACGCGAACAGTGGCACCGAGAATATGCATCCCACACTGGCGCGGATGGCGTTGGGGTTATAGAGGTCAGTTCGCGGGTCGGCGATGATGACGGCATCCACACCGGCGGCGTCGGCTGTGCGCATCACGGCACCGAGGTTCCCTGGCTTCTCGACTGTCTCGAGCACTATGATAAGCGGATTCTTCTTAGGCTTAAACGCCTGTAAATCAGCGTATTTCGGGATGGCGACCGCAAGAAGCCCGTCGCTGCCTTCACGGTAGGCTATCTTCTCGAAGACCTCCAACGAGACTTCCTCGACCGAGCGCGCCGTTATTCCGGCACTGTCTTTTGCAAGGTCGGGACACACAAATAACGTATCCACTTCAAATCCGCACGCCATGGCGCGCTCGATCTCACGACGACCCTCGATGAGGATACGGTTCTGCTCACGACGCTCCGAAGCCTTCTCTAACTTGATGATATTCTTGATCTTAGGATTTGTCTTGCTCGTAATCATGACTAAACCTCCTTTTTTCTGATTTGTGAAAACACCAGGCCTACTACAACCAAAACGATGCCCAGAATCTTATTGCTCGACAGTGCCTCAATTCCTAAAATGAAACTGAAAATGCCAGTAAACACTGGAATAAGGTTGCTGTACACGTTGGCTCTCGACGCGCCGAGCTTGCTGAATGCGAAGGCCCACAACGAATAGGCGACGGCACTGCAGAGCACACCCAGGCATACCAGCGGCATGATGTATTCGCTGATATTTCCGAAGTTCGACGGCTCAAACTGCTCCATGACGATGGTCATCGGGAGGAAATAAAGCATCCCGATGATGTTCTGCATCCATGTGATTGTCAACGGCTTATATAGTTTTGTAAGCTTCGCCAAAGAGATGGAATAGCCTACTGCCACCAGCACCGCACAGAACAAAAATATTACACCTTTGGTTGAAGCAACAAACTCTAAGTCTTTGTTAACCAGCATTATCATCACACCCACAAACGAGATGATGAAGCCGGCGATATTCATCGGCGAGAGTTTCTCTTTCAGGAAAATCGTCGCTGCCACAGGCGTCACCAGCGGGATCATGGCGATGATGGCCGACCCGATGATGGGGGAGGTGTGTTTCAAGCCGTAGCCTTCGAAGATGAAGTACAAAAACGGCTCGAACATTGCAGCCAACGCGAACAGTCCGAGATGTTTTCGCTCCACTTTTTCGTTCAAACCGAAGATGAACAGTATCGCGGTGAAGAAAATCGTGGCTATCACCAGGCGCAGAAATATCGTCGCCGTCGGGTTCAGGTTTCGGTACACCTGCGTTGACCAGATGAACGATAACCCCCAGATAATCATTGCGATAACGCCCGCAATATGCACTATGTAATTCCTGTTTTTCATGGCGCAAAAATAGTTAAAATAATTGATTCTTCATTCAAAATAATTTTGTAATTTTGTAGTTTAATAGTTATAAGAATGAAGAAAATTCTGAAATATCTGTTATATCTCATTATCGCATTCGTGGGTTTCCTCGTAGCGATGAACCTTTTTGTGCCAGTTTACGTCTACGACGAGCCGGTGCCTTTTCATGGCGATTATCTTCATAACCCTTATCAGGATATCGATTCGACCTATTGGAAATGCTGCAATTTCCACGGACATACACGTCAGTACGGCGGCGTGACCAACGGCCGCAATAACGGCAATGCGGTCTACGACAGCATGTACCGATTATTCGGATACGACCATGTCGGAATTTCTGATTATAACAAGGTGAATCCTTACGAAAACGGCAAGGATCCTGGCTATATCCCCGGCTATGAGCATGGCTACAACGTGTGGAAGACGCATCAGGTGTGCCTCGGCACCAAAAAAGTGCGCCGGATCGACTATTTCTTTTACCAGACTTTGAGTCATAAGCAGCACATGCTTAATAAGTTAGGCGAGCAAAACAGGGTGGTGGCTGTGGCTCATCCGAGCTTTGTCGACGGCAGCTACAACGTGCGCGACATGAAATACCTCAGCAACTACAGATTGTTGGAGGTTCTGAACGGTTTTGTCAACTCGCCGGAGCACTGGGATATGGCATTGTCGAACGGTCATCTGGTGTATCTCATTGCCGATGACGACACTCATGACGTGTTGAAAGTCAACGATATAGCTCTTAAAATCACATATCTAAACGCAAAAGACAACGTCGCCGACGAGCTCTACGACGCTCTCCTTGCCGGAAAGGCCGTTGGTGTCGACTTCGACCTCGACCGTCAGGAACAGATGGACCACAAGGTGGAACGTTTCAAACGTGACATACCTTATTTATATAGTGCCCGACTGGATAGTGCCGATTTCTATGTAAATGTCTCAAAACCCATACGTAAAGCCAATTTTATCGGACAAGGCGGCACCATTTTGAAGGAGGAGGAATATAAAAAAGAAGACACTGTCACCAATGTCTTCTATAGCATCCGGCCTTCCGACCAGTACGTGCGCACTGTGCTGACGTTTTTCGACGGCACCACGATGTGGCTCAACCCAGTCACCCGCCACGACGGCGAAGTGATTGTAAAACAACGCCTTGATCACATCTCCTATCTCTGGACCGCCGCGCTGTGGATGATTTATATCGGAATCATTTTGCTGATTATAAAGCTGTTTGTATCAATTCGCAAACACTAATCGTCATTTCGACTGAAGCGAAGCGGAATGGAGAAATCTCCGTCTATCAATATGTTCCGTAACATTCAAATGCCGGTGATTTATTCACCTGAGGTGAATGCTTTCGCAAAGCTCAGGTCTCGACTACGCTCGAAATGATGAGGTGTCAGAGACTGAAATGCGGAATCGGCTCAAGCTTGAACAGATTCTTCGCATGTTTGTCGTCGATTTTCGCCTTTATTGCAGCGTCTTCACAAACACCGGTCCTGATATATTTGTCCAAAGTGGCGTAGGTGAATCCCAAGTTGTCTTCGTCGCTCTTGCCGCACAAGCCGTCGGATGGAGTCTTCTCAACCAGTTCGATAGGCAATCCAAGTTCTTTTCCGATGGCTTTCACCTCCTGCACTGTGAGTCCGCCGAGAGGGGAGAAGTCGCCAGCGGCGTCGCCGTAGCGAGTGCTGTATCCAACCCAGTCTTCCGAGAGGTTGCAGGTGTTTGCCACGCGGCCGTTGCATGACTGCGACACTGCGTAGAGTGCCGTCATTCTAAGTCTCGGTGGCATATTGATAACTGTCTGGTTTGCAACGTCGTTGCCTATCGTGGCAAGCTGTTCTTTCACCTCTTTCATGAGGGCGTTGTATGTCTCGCCGATGTTCACACAGCAATGTTTTATACCAAGGTGGTTGATGAGTTTCATGCTGTCGCTGATGTCTTTCTGCACTCCGTTTGGCATAGTCACGCCGATGACACGGTCTTTGCCGAGTGCCTCGACACACAGTCCGGCCACGACGCTGCTGTCTTTGCCGCCCGAGATGCCGATCACGGCGTTGCAGCCCTTGCCGTTCACCTCAAACCAGTCTCTAATCCATTGAACTACTTGGTTTTTAACTGTTTTTGCATCAAAATCTTTCATTTTTTTTTTGTGTTTTTATTATTGGGTCGCCTTCGGCTCAAAATCTTTCAAAATTTATTTTAAAATCTTTCAAAATAATCTACGAAGAACATTTTGTTTGATTTTTATAATGATTTTGTGAGATTTCTGCCCTTTAGGGCACCGTATTAATAATCAATTGTAGTGTCTCTCTCCAAAAATCTTGCTCCCGACTCGAACCATGGTTGAGCCTTCTTCGATTGCGATAGGGTAGTCGTGCGACATGCCCATCGAGATCTCCCTGAACCATTCACAATCAGCGAAATATTTTGCCTTCAACGTGTCGAAAATCTCCTTCAGATGATGGAATTCCTTGCGTACCTGCGCCATGTTGTCGGTGTTGGTCGCCATGCCCATCACGCCACAGATGCGGACGTTTTTCATCGCCTTGAAAATGTCAGAACTCAAAATTTCCTCAGCTTCTTCCATGCTCAGGCCGAATTTTGTCTCTTCTTCGGCGATATGGAACTGCAGCAGGCAGTCGACCACTCTGTCGTGCTTTGCGGCTTCTTTATTGACGGCTTGCAACAGGTTAAACGTGTCGATTGAATGTATCAGACGCACATATTGGACGATGTATTTTATCTTGTTGGTCTGAAGATGTCCGATGAAATGCCAGTTGATGTCCTTTGGCAGGACTTCATGTTTGTCGCGCATTTCCAGCGCGTGGTTTTCGCCGAAAACGCGCTGTCCGGCGTCGTACGCCTCTTGCAGGTCTTCAACGGGTTTTGTCTTCGACACCGCTACCAGCAAAACTCCCGAAGGGATTGTTTTTCTTACTGTTTCCAAATTTTCCTTTACCATGATGACAAAGTTTTAAAACAATGCAAAAGTACTAAAATTTGTTTAAAGTATGCCGTATAATAGGAAAAAATACACGCAGAATAAAATTTGTACACTGAAAATAAACAATTATACACCGAGACTAAAACGAAATGGACGCAGAATAAAGTTTATATTATTATAATAATATAATTTTGCGCCCTCAAATTTAATAATATATATAATAATGAAAAAAACTTTAATCCTATCGGTAATAGCTGTCATGATGATGTCGCCATTAAGCATGTTTGCAAATGATTTTGATGGTTTCTTCAGAGGTGTTGGCAATGATGTGTATACCAATCGTGATGTTGATACTCAAGGTATTACAATTGAGGGAATGCATTCTGAGAGCCCTGTAGAAGCGCCTCTGGGCAGCGGTCTGCTTGTCATGGTGGCTGCAGGCATCGGCTATGCAGCTATGCGTCGTTTCCGTAAAGTGAAATCAAATAGTTTGATTGCGATGTTGATTGCCGTCGTGCTGCTTTTTGGCATGACACAATGCCGCAAAAAGGTTGTGGAGCTTGCTGAACCGGGCACTGTATTTATGACTGTCACGGCAGGAGGTGGCGACAGAGTGGTGTTCAACCCCAGTATTCTTGGATTTAATTGGAACATTACAGGTAACGAGTATGTCGTTGTGAGTGGCAATTATTCGGGCTATCTCGGCGAGTTGACGGCTTTATCATGTGGCGGATGCGCGGTCACACAAAGAAAAGAGTTTAGCGGGATGATAACAGCTCCAAATGATAAAGATACGGAGTTGTATTTCTTCTATTTGGGCAACGGCTCGCATTCGCAGGAGCCTGGCACAGAGTCGGTCGTAATCGATTTCTCAAACCAGGTTGACGAAGACGTGTCGACGGTGACCGACTATCTCATCGCCACAGAGCATATCTCAGCCGACGAAGTTGTGATAGAAAACGAGCAATGTCACGTGAGAATCGATTTGAGGGTTAAAACAGCTATCGCATATTTCAAATTGAGCGGTTTTGTAAGCACTGCGACCATCGACGAGGAGGTTTTTCTGCATGGCTCCGACCTCTATTCTTCAGCTGAGATAAACTTCAAGACAGGCGAAGTCATTGGCAAAGACAAAGGTTTTATCAATGTGGGGACCAACAATGAAAATGGTTTTTACGTGTCGTTGATTGGCTCGGGTACCACTGGGGCTACAACGCTGTATTTCGACAGCAACAGCAAGTCGGGAAGCATTGTGTTTCCAGATGGTATAAAGGAAAATGTGTTTTATTCCGACGAGCTTAACTCGGAATTCACTCCTTTGTCGATAGAGGCTGCAATGTCATTGCCTGATGACGTGCTACCTGGATTGTTCTCCGTTTCTCCAACGAAAAAAGTTCGTTTCTCGAAAGGCAATCTGAAGTTTTCGAGAGCCAGCCTCAACGACGACTGGAGCACCGGCACCTGGAGCTTCATGGAGAACCAGTATGGTTATGTGGAGCCGAATAATTGGATCGGTTATCAGTTTGTGCCTGAAAACGCTATAGATGAAGATTATGCCAACAAGACTGAAGTGGGTCTTTTCGGATGGGGATGTACAGGCTCACAGGATGTTGAACATGGCGAAACCCAAGAGTATTATATGCCTAACAGCACTTCATACGGTGGTGAATATTCTGTGACAGCATTGACGGCTAATGCTGCGAAATATGGTCCTACAGGTAGCTTCAACCTTTCTGTCATCAACCATTCTGATTGGGGCTATTGTGTGAATCATGATGAATCGTCATCTTGGCGCGTTCTGACCATCAGCGAATGGTGGTATATGCTGGGCATGTCGACCGATTGTCGTGGCGCATCAACGGTGAGTGGCGTGGATAATGCCCGTTTTACAAGAGCTAAAGTCAATGACACCTATGGCTTGGTGATACTTCCTGACGAATATGAGCATCCGGATGATGTGGCTGAGCTGACAGCCGGCTTTGTCAATCATCAAGGAGGAAATGAAAGTTTTTCCGACAGTAATGTCGATGTGATAAGTGTGCAGGACTGGGCTAAAATTGAAGCCGCAGGTGCGGTGTTTCTCCCTGTGGCAGGCATGCGCGATGAAGGTGATGTCTTTAGCGTGCAAGATGGCGGTTACTATTGGTCTTGTACCAATGTCGGAGCCAGCAGTGCCTATATGTTCAACTTCGACGCGGGTTTCATGACCAAGATGCCGCAGATGCGATACGAAGGCTTTTCCGTCCGCCTCGTTTACGACCATCAATAAACAAATCACCATATAAAATTCTGTTTCCATAGGGGACGCGTTGGCGGCCCCTATTTTTTTTGATTGTGGCGATATCTCCTAAGAACTTTTTTATTATTTTTGCAAAAATTTGTTTCTATGAAAAAATATGTCATCTATCTCGTTAAGATATTGGTTTTCATGCTGGTGATGTTCGCCGCAATGCGTATCGTGTTCATCACCAACTACTGGTACCTCGTCATGGTGGATATGGTTCCGGTGATAGAGATCATCCGCGGGTTCTACAAAGCCATACCTCTCGACATAGCTACGGCATGTTATATCATGTCGGTGCCGGCACTGGTGGCCTTCGTGGGGATGTGCTTCAAGCGTAGTAACTTCAACTACCGCTGGCTGCGATGGTATTTCTACATCGTGATAGCGCTTTATGTCCTCGCCGTGATGGGCGAAATAGGCATCTATGGCGAATGGGGTACAAAGCTGAGTATCAAGGCGTTGGCATATCTTGAAAACCCTTCGGAAGTGATGAACACCGCCTCGACGCGACAGACAGTGCTGCTGCTCTCGCTCTGGGCATGTTTCACGCTGCTGTTCTGCTGGTGGTACGTCCGCTGGATCGAGCCTAAACAAGAGAAACGTGTCAACGAGCGTAAGCCCGACTGGTTTATGTATCCGACTCTTCTGGTCGTTGTGGTAGGCCTCGTTTTCCTAGGCATGCGCGGCGGCTTCGGCGAGATCCCGATCTCAACGAGCTCAGGATATTTCAGCAACTATAAGATCGTCAACATCATGACAGTCAACCCGGTGTATAACCTCGCCGAGAACTACACCAACGTGCGCAAGGTCAGCGACAACGCACATTTCAACTACATGGACTTCGAGACAGCAAAGGCTATCACCGAGGAGACACATCAGGTGGAATGCGACTCTACAATACATATTCTGAAGACCGAGCGTCCTAACGTGTTGATAATCTTGCTTGAGAGCTGGTCGGCCGACCTCATCGAGTCGCTGGGCGGCGATCCGAGCATTACGCCGAATTTCCATAAACTTGAGAAAGAAGGTCTGCTGTTTACCAACTATTACGCCTCCGCAAACCGCTCGCAGCAGGCAATAGCGTCTATCGTTGGCGGTCTGCCAGGCCTTCCGGTGACCACCATCACCAACCATCAGGAGAAATATTACGCCATCCCGTCGGTGGTGAAAACGCTCGATTCCATTGGATATTACTCGAGTTTCTACTTCGGCGGAGAGCTTAACTACGGCAACATCCTCTCATACCTGAGATATAACGAATTCGACCGTGTCGTCGAGGGTAAAGACGTGACAGAGCATTTCAAGAAAGGTAAGTTGGGCATCCAGGACACCGACATGCTCTCGTGGGCGGCAAAGGACATCACAAGCCAGCCGCAGCCGTTCTTCACCACGATCTTCACGCTGAGCACGCACTCGCCGTACGACTATCCGAAAGGCTATTTCGATGAGCTTCAATGGCCTCAGCTCGAGAAAGTGTTCGTCAACTCGGGCAAATACACCGACGTGGCGCTGAAGCTGTTTATGGACGAGGCCCGTCAGCAGCCGTGGTACGACAGCACATTGTTTGTCTTCATGGCCGACCACAGCCATCCGTCGTATAAGAACTATCCGCTGGAATCGTTTGAATATCATAAGATTCCGATGCTTCTCTATGGCGAGCCGCTGATGGATTCGTTGCGCGGCACCACTTTCGACAAGATATGCGGCAACACCGATTTCCCGGCGACGTTATTGGCGCAGCTCAATCAGAAACACGAGGAGTTCATCTGGAGCAAAGACGTGTTCAACATATGCTATAAGCCATTCGCTTTCTTTGAGTTATACAACGGACTCGGCTGGAAGACCGACGAGGGCGAATATGTCATCTCTAGTGCCGACAACGTCACGAAAAACACCTTCCCGGAGGAGCTGTCCGACAGCTTGACGCGACAGGGAAAGGCCTATATGCAATATCATTTCGATTTATTTAACAGGTATTAAAAAATAATTTGTATCTTTGCATTTTGTAAAAATTAGAAAAATTTAAATATGTTTGAAGGTTTAACCGAGAAATTAGAACGTTCGTTTAAGGTCCTTAAAGGACAGGGATATATCACGGAAATCAATGTGGCTGAGACAGTTAAGGAGGTCCGCAAGGCCTTGCTTGACGCCGATGTGAGTTATAAGATCGCAAAGGATGTCACCAACGACATCAAGGAGAAAGCTATCGGCCAGAAGATTTTGACGGCTGTTTCGCCGAGCCAGTTGATGGTGAAGATCGTGCATGACGAGCTCGCTGAACTCATGGGTGGCGAGCATTCCGAGATCAACATCAAAGGCAATCCTGCTGTGGTGCTCATCGCGGGTCTGCAAGGTTCAGGTAAGACCACTTTCTCGGCAAAACTTGCCAATTTCCTGAAGACTAAGAAAGGAAAGAGTGTGCTTCTGGTGGCAGGCGACGTCTACCGTCCAGCCGCTATCGACCAGTTGAAGGTCCTCGGCGAACAGGTGGGAGTGGAGGTATACACCGAAGAAGGCAACAAAAACCCTGTTCAGATAGCACAGCATGCCATCGAACACGCCAAGGCACAGAACAAGAACGTGGTTATCATCGATACCGCCGGCCGTCTGGCTGTCGACGAGGAGATGATGAACGAGATAGCGAAGATTAAGGAGACGGTGAAGCCGCAGGAGACCTTGTTTGTGGTCGATGCCATGACAGGTCAGGACGCAGTGAACACTGCCAAGGCCTTCAACGACCGCCTCGACTTCGACGGAGTGGTGCTCACCAAACTCGACGGTGACACACGTGGCGGTGCAGCATTGACAATACGCACTGTCGTCGAGAAACCTATCAAATTTGTGGGTCTCGGCGAAAAAATGGACGCTCTCGACATCTTCTACCCGAAACGTATGGCCGACCGTATCCTCGGCATGGGCGATATCGTGTCGTTGGTGGAGAAGGCTCAGGAGCAGTTCGACGCTGAAGAGGCTGCCAAGCTGAAGAAGAAACTCGCCAAGAACGAGTTCAACTATAACGATTTCTTGAAGCAGATACAGCAGATCAAAAAGATGGGAAGCATCAAAGACCTCGCCAGCATGATTCCAGGCATGAGCAAGATCAAGGACGAGGACATCGACGACGACGCCTTCAAGAGCATCGAGGCCATCATCGGCTCGATGACACCTGAGGAGCGCGAGAATCCGAAGATCATGAACGGCAGCCGCAAACGCAGAATCGCCATAGGCTCAGGCAACAGCATCGAAGAGGTGAACCGTCTCATCAAACAGTTTGACGAGACCTCAAAGATGATGCGCATGGTGTCGACGGGCGGCGCGAAGAAGATGATGCAGATGATGCAACAGGCTAAACGCAGACGCTAGTTTTAAGTTTGAAGTATAAAGTTTAAGTTTAAAAATGAATATAGAAGATAAGATTATCGACGGCAAAGCCATTGCCGACGCAATGAAGAAAGAGATAGCGGCGGAAGTGGCCGCGATGTTGGACAAAGGCATGGACGCCCCACATCTGGCAGCGGTGATAGTGGGTGACGACGGCGCAAGCCAGACCTACGTGGCATCGAAGGAGAAAGCCTGTCACTCGGTGGGCATGACCAGCTCGGTGTACCGCATGCCAGCCAACACCACAGAGGAAGAAGTGCTGAAACTCATCGATTTCCTTAACAACGATGAGGAGATCGACGGCTACATCATACAGCTGCCGTTGCCGAAACATATCAACGAGACCAAGGTCATCCACTCGATCAACCCGAAGAAGGATGTCGACGGATTCACACCGTTTAATATCGGTCTGATGCAGCTTGGCGAGCCTTGTTTCCTGCCTGCCACACCAGCTGGCATAGTGCAGCTGCTGAAACGTAGCGGCGTGGAGACAGCGGGCAAGCATGTGGTCGTGTTGGGACGCTCCAACATCGTGGGAACACCTATCAGTGTGATGCTTTCACGTAAAGGTGCCGACGCTACAGTGACCATCTGCCACAGCAAGACACAGAACCTCCAGGAGATAACACGTCAGGCCGACATCCTCGTGGTGGCCATCGGCAAACCTAAGTTCCTTAAGGCCGACATGGTGAAGCCGGGCGCTGTCGTCGTTGACGTGGGTATCCATCGTATCGAAGACCCTTCAGCTGAAAAAGGTTATCACATCGAGGGTGACGTCGACTTCGACGAGGTGGCTAAAGTGGCATCAAAGATCACACCAGTGCCAGGCGGAGTGGGCCCGATGACAATAGTCTCATTGCTTTATAACACATTACAAGCCAAGAAAAGGAAGTAAGATATGAAAAAATCTATCAAAAGCTTGATTTTGCTGGTGCTGGCGCTGTTTATGATAGCACCTGTTACATCATACGCCCAGACTTATCATACAAAATCAAAAAAAGCTGTAAAATATTATAAATCAGCGAAAAAGCAGTATGATAGCAAGAAATATCCCAAGACAATAAAATATCTTGACAAGGCATTGGATGTCGACCCCAAATTTACCGACGCTTTATTGCTGAAGGCAGAGCTCTCATTGACGATGCACGATGATGCAAAAGCTATTGAGAGCTATGAGAAGATGTTTGCCGCCGACTCAATGGCATTTCCGAAATCAGCTATAGCATTGTCGAAGCTGTATCTTGATGCATTTCGCTTTAGCGATGCGGTGAGCCTGCTGAATTGGTATATCAAATTGCCAAACCAGAAAAGCTCACTGATGCTTCAAGCCAGAAGTCTGTACGCTATAGCTGATTTCAGAGATGAGGCGTTCAACAATCCGGTGCAGTACAACCCAACCAATCTTGGCGAAGGAGTGAATACCACCGGCGACGAATACGTCAACCAGATTTTGCCCGACGGAAGCCGTCTGTTCTTCACACGTCGCTCGGGAGAGCCCGACAAACAAGGCATTAGAGAAGAGATGATATACTGGTCGGCTATCGTCGATGGCGAATACAAGCCTGCCATGCCTCTGGAGATGGACTGGGGCAACAAGAAGAGAACGGGCGCTCTGACCATCACCCCAAACCAAAGCAAGATATATTTCGTTGGCATCGACTTCATCGACAGCTACGGACGTGGCGACATCTATACATCGGATTTTGTTGATAATCAATGGAGTAAGCCTGTCAACCTCGGCAATATAGTGAACACCTCGACCATGGAGTCGCAGCCATGCATCAGCGCCGACGGCAAGGAACTCTATTTCGTAAGATATTCAAGGACTTACGAGAGCACAGATATCTATTACAGCCAGTTTTATCAAGGAAAATGGACCAACCCGAAACCGGTCATCAATGCCAACTCGAAAGGCAATGAGATGAGTCCGTTCCTGCATCCCGACGGCAACACCTTGTATTTCGCATCGGACGGCATCCCGGGCATGGGCGGCTACGACATCTTCATGTGCCGCAAGCTTGACCGTGGCGAATGGAGCGACCCGGTGAACCTTGGCTATCCTATCAACTCGGAGAAAAACGAAATCAGCTTCGTGGTGAGCACCGATGGCAAGAAAGGTTATATCTCCACCGACCGCGAAGGCGGTTTCGGCGGCTATGATATCTATGTGTTTGATCTAGACCAAGTTGACCAGCCACAGGAAGTCGATATGCGCCTCTTCGTGATGCGTAACATCAACTTCGAGTTCGACAGCGCGGTCATCGACATCATCGCTTCTGGACCGGAGCTCGACTCATTGGCAAGCTTCATGACAGAAAATCCTAATATCCGCATCGAGATATCAGGCTACACTGACAATACCGGCGATTCGGCACACAACAAGACACTCTCTATGGAGCGTGCCGATGCAGTGAAAAACGCCATTATTGAGAGAGGCATCGAGGCCGACAGAATGGTCGCCAACGGCTATGGTGAGAGCCGTCCACTCGTGCCAAACATCAACGAACAAAACAAGGCCATCAACCGCCGCGTGGAGGTGAGGGTGATCTATTGAAAACAACACCTTTATTAATATAAGACGTCGTATCGGTTTACGGCGTCTTTTTTTTGTCAAAAAATTTTACATCAGTGTAAAAAATCTTTACACTTTTTAAAATGATGATTTTTAAAAATCATTGATAATCAAGATGATATGAGTTTGGCATGGCTTTTGTATTATTAATAATGTAAAATTATTAAATATGAAAAAGTCATTTCTTTTTTTAACACTTTTGATTCCGATGTTGATGCATGGGCAGGACACGGTGGTGATGGGTTTGAAAGATTGCATGCAGTATGCGGTGGAGCACTCTACGAAGGTGAAGATTCAGAATGCCGATAACGCCGATGCCGATGTGGCACGTCGCGACGCGGTGCTGACGGCCTTCACGCCACAGGTGAGCGGCAGCACATACGCCTACTACAACTTCGGACGTAGCATCGACCCTGAGACTAACACCTACAACACGGTGACGTCGTTTCACAACGGCTACGACTTATCGGGTGGGTTCGTTTTGTTCAACGGATTCGAGGCTGTTAATAATTTGAAGATCACCAAGACCTCGCAGCTGATGGGCAAGACACGTTCACAGCAGATTGAGGACCAGATTTGTCTCGCCACGATGGAGGCTTATTGCAACGTGATATATTTCTCAGAGCTTGAAAAGGCGTTGGTGGCGCAGGTCGAGACGGCGGAGAAAGCCCTGCAACTCGCTGAGCGTCAGGAACGTCTCGGTCAGAAGTCGCATGCCGATGTGGTGCAGATGCAGGCTGACCTTGCCGAGCGCCAATATCAGCTCACAAATTGCAAAAACAGACATAACGATGCCGTCATCACCTTGAAAGATGTGATGTTTTGGCCTATCGAGGAGCCTCTGAAGGTCGACAACGACTTCGGTGAGGAGGTGGTCTTCGACACCCCTGAAGACGTTAATGCATTGGTTGACAACGCCAAAGAGATAATGCCTGAGGTGCTCTTGGCGGAGATGACCATGAACAACGCCCGCAGGTCGTTGAGAACCGCCCGCTGGCAGCTGTTGCCGACATTGTCGCTTTACAGTGGGTTCTCGACCAACTATTTCACCTATCCGGGCATGGCGGGTTACGAGCCCAAGCCGTATGGCGACCAGCTGAAAAACAACCGTGGCGAGTACGTGCAGTTGTCACTTAACATACCTATTTTTAACCACTTGTCGAGGCATTCGAACATCGCGAGACAGCGGAACGCTGTCAAGCGTGCGGAGGCTGAATACCAGCAGTCGCTGCAACAAGTCGAGGCCGAGGTGAGCCGCGCCGTCGCTGACCGCGACGGCGCGGCCGATGCCTTGCGCCAAGCCGAGACACGCGCCGTATTGCAGCACGAGGCATTCAACCTCAACGCGAAACGCTTCGAGCAAGGACTGATATCGTCGATAGAATACCAGACCGCTTCGAACACCTATCTTAACGCCCTCGCCGAGAAACTTAACGCCCAGATGCAGCACTTCATAAAAAAATCCGTTGTGTTATATTACAAAGGTGTGCCGTATCTTGAACAGTAAAGGCTCACGCAGATACCGCAGATAAAGCAGATATAATCATCCATAGTTCAATCTGCGAAATCTGCAGCTCGCGGCGCGAGCAATATCCGCAGATAAAAATGGGGAAGAAGAGAAAAATCTGTAAAATCTGCGTAATCTGCGTGAAAAAAAATGAAAGAAATATAAAAATAAGATACTATGGATAGAAAAATTGAAAAGAAAAAAGGCATTAACCTCGCTTTTACCAAGAAAGCACTGCCGTATTGGCTCGGCGCATTGTTGTTGATATTCATCCTCTGGCTGGTGTTTCGCGACGACTCGAAGAAGCTCCGCATCGATGCCGACAACATCAGCATCAACACCGTAAGCCACGGACAGTTTAACGACTACATCCGCATCAGCGGTCAGGTGGCACCTATCACAACCATCCAGATCAGCCCTCTCGAAGGCGGCGTGGTGCAGGAGATCGTCACCGAGGAAGGCAGCAAGGTCAAGAAAGGCGACGTGATACTCATCTTGAGCAACGAGAGCCTCGACATGCAGATTCTTAACTCGGAAGCCGACCTCGCCGAGAAAGAAAACATCCTCCGCAACACCTTGATTCAGATGGAACAGCAGAAGCTGAGCGTGGAGCAGGAGAAGCTGCAGCTGCAGATGGACGTGCGCCGCAACAAACGTTACTACGAGGCACAGAAGTCGCTGTACGACGACGGCCTCATTTCTAAAGAAGACTATCTGAAAGCCGAGGAAGACTATTACCTCTCCGACAGTCGTCTCAAGCTGGTGGAAAACCGCGCCAAGCAAGACAGCCTCTACCGCTCGGTGCAGGTCGTACGCATGCAGGAGAGCCTCGAAAACATGCGCCAAAACATGCTCATGATACGCAAACGTAAGGACAACCTCACAATAAAAGCCCCTATCGATGGCGAGCTGGGACTTCTGGATGTCGTCCTCGGACAGTCGGTGAGTGCTGGCACCAAGATAGGGCAGATCAACAACCTCGACAGCTATAAGATTGAGGCTCAGATTGATGAGCATTACATCGACCGTGTGACAGCTGGTCTGCAAGCCACTTTCGAACGTCAGAGCGAGCGCTATCAGGCACAGATCCGCAAGGTGTATCCCGAGGTGCGCGACGGCAAGTTCAAAGCCGACTTCAAGTTTATGGAGCAACAGCCCGAGAACATCCGCAGCGGCCAGACCTACTACCTCAACCTGCAGCTCGGCCAGCCCGTGGAGGCGGTGCTCATACCACGTGGCGCCTTCTATCAGAAAACCGGCGGCAAATGGATATATGTGGTGTCTTCAGATGGCACAAAAGCCACTCGCCGTGATATCCGCATCGGTCGCCAGAACCCTCAGTATTACGAGGTGATAGAAGGTCTTGAACCAGGTGAAAAGGTGATTACTTCATCGTATGACAACTTCGGAGACAGTGATGTATTGATTTTTTAATAAATGACGAATAAAAAAATTAACCATGAACTCATTTATAAACTTCCTTAAAAGAAACAAGCTTTACGCCCTGATTAACCTGCTTGGGCTGACAGTCTCGATGGCATTCGTGCTGCTGCTGGCGGTATATGTGCAGCGACAACTCTCAACTGACGCATTCCAGAAGAACGCCGACCGCATATACGTCATCACCAACGAAGAGAGCGTCAACATGGGATACTGGCTCGACAAGCATCTGCGCGGGCAGTTTCCTGAAATCGAGAAATCGACATGTGTGGCTAATGTGTCGAACGCCTCGGAGTACAAAATCGATGGCGAGACCGTTTATGGCAAGACTATCGCAGTTGACTCGTGCTTCTTCGAGATGTTTAGCTACGACCTCGTGAAAGGCTCAAAAGACGACTGGATAATCTCTGGTGACCGCTGCATGGTGAGCGAGGAGTTTGCCAACGCGCATTTCGGCGACAAAGACCCAGTCGGACGACAGATGTCGATTGAAAACGGAAACGAATCATACCCGCTGACCGTTTGCGGCGTGTTTAAAGACTTTGGCAATAGCATCCTCAAGACTCCCGAGGTGCTCATCCGTGGCGATATCATCTCTAAATTCAACAGCTCACATGATGAGTACATGAGCAATGCCGCGGCAGGCGTCACCTTCGTGATGACCTATCCCGGTGCCGATTTGATGGCTCGTCACGACGACATTGTGAATTGGTGCGAGGAGAATTTCTGGATTTACAAACACAAATATGACGAAATACGCATCATCCCGTTACGCGACATGTATTTCCTCAAAAACGGCAACTACGACTGGACGGGAGCGTTGAATTTCGGCGACCGCTCGTTTGTGAACCTGCTTCTCGCCATGTGCCTGATGCTCTTGCTTTTCGCAATTTTGAATTATGTGAACCTCTCCACAGCTCTCATCGGATTCCGTGCCAAGGAGATGGCGACAAGGAGGCTCGTCGGGGCGACAAAATCTGGCATTTTCATGAAGATGATAGGGGAGAGCACCCTTCTTTGCGCCGTGGCGATGGGACTGGCGATATTGCTCGCTGAGGCATTGTCGCCAGCGGCAACACGTGTTTTGGATTATCAAATCTCCATTTTCGGAGCTGTAAGTTTAGTTAATATTTTAGTTGTCATTGCGTTGATGGTGATTCTCGGCTTCATCGCCGGCATAGTGCCAGCCCTGCTGATACAAAAAGCGCAGCCTATCGAGATTGTGCGCGGCTCGCTGCGGTTGAAGACCAAGACGGTGTACAGCCGAATCATCATCACTCTGCAAAATGTCATCACCGTGGTGATGCTCGTCGCCGCCCTGACGATGTACTTGCAGATTCGCAACCTCATCACCGCCGATTTGGGTTATAACACCAAAGATATCTTGGTGATTGGCAACGCTTACGGCCAACTGGGTGAGATCAGACCGTTACTTGAAGCCTATCGCGCTGAACCGTTTGTAGAAGATGTGGGACAAGGCAACGGCATACCGCTGCAAGGCACCAACAACTGGACTGTGGAGCTGGGCGACGGCAACTGGGTCTCGTTCCAGCAGATTCAAGGCGACCAGCATTATTTCGACATCCTTGGCATCCGTGTGAAGCAAGACAACCAGCTAGCGAAACCTGCTTATTGGCTCAACGAATACGCCTTCAAGGAGATTGGAATCGACGAATCGGCAATGGAGTTTGAGACCGCTCAGAATGGGACAATAGACATCGGAGGCATCTATTACGACTTCAAAATCAGGCCGTTGGAGGCGCAGCAGTCGTCGGCGTTGATATATAACAGAGGTGACGACAGGGATGAAAACTGGCCATGGACTATCCTCGTGAAGGTCAGGGGCGACCACAAAGAGGCGTACGCCAGATTGGAAAAGGTGACGAATGAAGTGATGCCCGACAAGCTGTTTAGCGCCAATTACATTGAGGAGATGATCGCCGATTGTTTCGTCGACGAAAGCCGCATCCTTCGCATAGTGCTGATTTTCACTTTGCTCTCGATGCTGGTGTCGGGTCTCGGCTTGTTCGCGATGAGTTCGTACTATATGCATCAGCAGCGTCGCAGCGTGGCGGTGAAAAAGGTGTTCGGTGCCGACTACAACGGCGTGTTGCGCGAGCTGGTGCTATCGTTCATGAAGATGGTGGGCGTGGCGTTTGTCATCGGCATCCCGGTGGCATGGCTTGTGGTGCATCGCTGGCTCGAAGGCTACTCGCACCGCATCAGCCTCTCATGGTGGATATTCGTGCTCGCAGGCCTCGTCGTGCTTCTGATGGCATTCATAGCGGTCATCTGGCAAAGCGTGCGGACAGCTAAAGCCAATCCAGCAAATGTTTTGAAAAAAGAATAATTAGTCTTTAGTTTTTAGTCGTTAGTCATTAGTATTAGACGATGCTAAAAACTAGAGTCTAAAGACTAGCGACTAAAGACTTAAAAAAATACAACAATGTCTAGAATTATCAAAAAAGGAAAAACAGCCCTTGCTTCATCAATTCTGAATATTTTGGGCTTGACGGCAGCCTTCGCCGCGCTTTATATCATCCTCGTGCAGGTGCATCACGACCTCACCTACAACAAGGCGCTCAAAGACAGCGACCGCATCTATTGCATGATGGTGGGCGATCAGTTTGCCGACTACGGTGCCTCATGCTGGCTTAACCGCCCAATTGCCGAGGCGATCATTGCGGCCTCACCCGACGTGGAAGCGGGTGGCTGCGGCAATGTGGGCAGATACTGCTCGACAGCCAACATCTTCCTTGATGACGACCGTCAGATGAGTGTGAAAATCGGTTCCTTCAGCAACGGTGGCGTGGATGTCTTCGGCTTCGAACTCGTCGCAGGAAATTGGGACGACTGGATTAACGGCTGCACATACGCCATTTCGGAATCGACGGCGCGACGACTTGGCGTGGAAGTGGGCGATGTGGCCAAACTTCGGATAAACACTTGGCGCGGACTGCAATTGGAAGATGCCCTCATCGTCGCCATATACAAGGATATGCCTGCCAATAGCGACTGTGCCAGTTTCGACATGTTCTACAATATCGGCAATATGGGTTTGGACAACTGGAGCGAATGGGGCTTCAACTATTTCGTGAAACTTCGCAAAGGCGCCGACCCGATAGCGGTTCAAGAAGCCTCGAAACCAGCCATGAAGGATGCCTGGATGCGGATGAGCGGTGTTGACCCGACATCGCTTAGCGAGGAGGAAAAGGCTCAGTGTGAAGAATCGGTAGGCGGCATCCATCTCCAACTGATAAAACTCACCGACACGTATTTCGCTAAAAACATCAATGCGCCTGGCAAGACGGGCAACCACACCACTACGATGACCCTGCTTGCCATAGCAATTGCGGTCATCGTCATCGCTTTCATCAACTACATCAACTTCTTCTTTGCCATGGTGCCTATGCAATTAAAGAGTATCAACACTCGAAAGATTCTTGGCAGCAGCCGTTTCTCGTTGGTGATGTCGTCGGTGGGTGAGTCGGTGCTGATGGTGGTCATCGCCTTGGCGTTGGCGATAGCCGTGATAACGCTGTTCAGGCAATCCACATTGGCATCGCTTATCGACACTTCGCTCGATTTCAGCCGAAACTGTGGCATTGTGGCGTTGACAGTGGGTCTTGCGCTGCTCATCTCGGTGGCCGCGAGCATCTATCCGGCCTTGTTCTCTACTTCGTTCAATCCCGCTTTCGCGATAAAAGGTACTTTGGGAACGAACCAGAGAGGCAAAGCTTTCCGCATTGGTTTGATTGGAATGCAATTTACCGTTTCCATCGTGTTGATTATCTGTGCGATATTTATCCACGAGCAACGCCAGTTTATGCTCAACCGCGACATGGGCTTCGACCACGAACAACTGCTCACGGTGCAGACCACTGTCAAAATTGGCTTCGACCGTGAGACTGCTGATAGCCGGCTTCGTTCCGATGCCGCCATCAAGGATGTGGCTTGGGGCGATGGCTCCTTTATCGTTGACGAGCGGATGAGTTGGGGTAGAAAATTCAAGGATGTCAATGTGAGTTGGCAATGCTATCCCGTTTCGTGGAACTTTTTGGATTTCATGGGGATAGACATCGTTGAAGGCCGCAATTTCACACCTTCCGACGAGCAATCGGAAGAAGGTGTGTATATCTTGAATGAGACCGCGCAGAAAATGTACGACATACACTTGGATGATCGAATTCAAGGTCATACCAATGGTTTGGCCGAAATAGCCGGCATCTGCAGAGACTTCAACTACTCGGCTTTGCGCAACGAGATCGGACCGTTTACCCTGTATGTCTTCGGCAAGCGTCCGTGGCGCCCTTGCATGCAGCTGTTTGTTCGCACCGAAGCCGGCGTGAACGGCTCCGAAGTGATAGAGCGCATCCAAAACACCTTGCACGAGCTCGACCCGAATATCGCAGCCGCCGATTTCGACGTGCAGCTCTTCGATGAGACGCTTCAAAGCCAATACAAAAAAGAGCAGAACCTCTCTGAACTCGTCACTTTGTTTACAGTCTTAGCCATCGTCATCTCGCTGATGGGCGTGTTCGGGCTGGTGATGTTTGAGACGGAGCATCGTCGCAAGGAGATCGGCATCCGCCGTGTGCATGGCGCCACGGTGCAGCAGATTCTCACGATGTTCAACTCACGCTTCGTGAAAATCGTCTTGGTATGCTTCATCATCGCAGTGCCAATTAGCATCGTCATCATGAATCGCTATCTGGAGGGCTTTGCCTACTGTGTGCCGCTGCATATCTGGGTCTTCGCCCTGGCAATTGTCGCAGTCTTAGGCATCACCATCTTGGTCGTGACTTTGCGCAGCCTACGCGCCGCCACAATGAATCCAGTGAAATCGTTAAGAACGGAATAATAAGATTTATAAACAAATTAAATATTTAAAATTATGATTAAAGTAGAAAATTTAGTGAAGATCTTCCGTACGGAAGACATTGAAACCCTCGCATTGAACGGCGTTTCGTTCGAAATCAACGACGGCGAGTTCGTCGCCATCATGGGCCCTTCTGGCTGCGGCAAGTCAACATTGCTCAACATCCTCGGTCTGCTCGACAACCCTTCGGAAGGCAACTACGAGCTCCTCGGCCAGCAGGTCGGCGACCTCAAGGAGAAGGACCGCACAAAGTTCCGCAAAGGCAACATCGGCTTTGTGTTCCAGAGCTTCAACCTCATCGACGAGCTCAACGTGTATGAGAACATCGAGCTGCCGCTGCGTTACATGAACATCCCTGCCGCCGAGCGCAAGGAACGCGTCACGAAGATCATGGAGCGCATGGCCATCAAACACCGTGCCGAGCACTTTCCGCAGCAGCTGTCGGGCGGTCAGCAGCAGCGTGTCGCCATTGCCCGCGCTGTGGTCGCCAACCCGAAGCTCATCCTCGCCGACGAGCCTACCGGTAACCTCGACTCGAAGAACGGCCGCGAGGTGATGGACCTCCTTACCGACCTCCACAAGGAAGGCACCACCATCGTGATGGTGACCCACTCTCAGCGCGATGCCGGCTACGCCGACCGCATCATCAACCTCTTCGACGGCAAGGTGGTTGAGGACGTGCTGGCACAACTGTAGTTATAATAAGCTGGTGGCTAATGGCGAAAAAAGAAAAACAATGAGCAGCTATCTGAAATTTTTATCCCGAAACAAGCTTTACACCTGTATTGAGGCAGTCGGGCTTATAGTGTCAATAGCCTTCGTCATCCTTATTGGCAACTATGTGTATCGGCAATATTCCGTTGCCTATGACAATCCTATCGGACACCGTGTGTATGCCGTCGGCAACCAGGATTTCATGATGCTCTCGTGGTGGGATAAAGCTGTCTTTGAGGCTAATCTGCCAGAGGCTGAAGTCGTCATGCGTATCAGTAATGCCGATGACGGCGGTTATATAACCATCGGCAACGAGCCTGTCGCTGCCACTGTCACTGAGGCCGACCCTGAGATATTTGATATCTTCATGAGTCTTACCATACTCGACGGTAATTTGGAACAGTTTCGTCTGAAAGGTTATTGCCTGATCTCAGAGTCGCTGGCCGGTCGCGCCTTCAACGGTGATGCCATCGGTAAGTCATTGAAAATCTCTTATTTCGATGATAAGATCGAAAGCATGGTATGTGGCATCTTCAGAGATGCCCCCAACTCGATGATACCTCACATCGACGTGCTTCTCAACGCCGAATACGACGTGCTTTACGATTCAGGCGACCAGACGCCGTTTAGTTCTATCGGTTCGTATATGACCTTGATAAAGGTGCGCGAAGGCACTGACCGTCAAGAGTTTGCGAAGAAGGTGGAGTCCGTGGGACTGCCTAGTTACGGAAATGGTTTCGTTAAAGCTATGCCGATTTACACTCTGCCTGAGGTTTATTTCAACGAGAACCAGTTTATGTTCAAAAAAGGCAATAAAGCTGTGCTTCAGATGCTTTCCGTAGTAGTGATATTGTTGCTCCTCTCGGCGATTTTCAACTACATCAATCTGAATATGGCCCTTTCGGGAAAACGTGCCAAGGAGATGGCTACCCGCAGGCTGCATGGCGCCACACAAGGTCGCATCATTATGAAATACATCATCGAATCAATAGTGTTTACAACTGTTTGCTTCGTGTTGGCGTTCTTACTTGCCATAGCTCTAATGCCGATGATGAACAATATGCTGCAAAGCGTGTCAGGTGGTGAATATGCTTCTAACATGCCGTTTGAGCAGTTCGTTCCAATCAGCTTCGATTGGTCGGTGGGCATCGTGGCGGTATATATCGTTACCATCGTGATTCTGGGCGTGCTGGCAGGCATCGCACCAGCCGCCATCGCATCGCGTTTCGCACCAATCGACGTGGTTCGTGGCACTTATCGTCGTAAGACGAAAATGGTGTTTAGCAAGGTGTTCATCGTGTTTCAAAACACTATCACCATAGTGCTTATCGCGATGGCATTGCTGATGGAGATCCAGATGCGTCACATGACGACCCGACCTATCAACGCACGCTCCGAAGGCCTGTATTCTCTACAATATTGGGCGCAAGATTATGAAGGACTCATACCGCTCATCAACCGGTTGGAGAAGATTCCTAACGTTAACGCTGTCGGCTATGGGCGCGGTTTTGCCGGTCAGCTGGGCATGGCCACAACGCTCAACACACCTGAAGACGAAGCCGTGGACATGCAGCTTATACTATGTGATGAGACTTATTTCAACATGCTCGGGCTGCGTGTGGTGGAAGATTTCGGTCTGCCGCGCACCAACTCGGTATGGATGTCCAAAACTTTGGCAGAGAAACTGACGTTGGATGACGCACGAGCACGTTATTACGCACGTCATCTGCGTCTCAACGGCTGCAGACCTCAGAATGTGGGAGGCATCTACGAAGATATACCTACACGTTCGGCGGCAGCATCGGAGACGAGCCAGTTTTCAGCTGTCGTCATCGCCAAGGACGAAGACCTGAAGTGGGGTGGTGGCGTGATGATCGACGTGGCAGGCGATTATAAAGAGACAGAAAAAGCTATCATGCAGGCCTACGCCGAATTCTCTGAAGAGCAGAATGGCATGGTGGTCGAGGCAGCTCAGAACGGCTATATTGAAGACCTCAACAACGTGATGCTCATGCCTGCCAAGATGGCCATGCGCCTTCTCGAGCTGTTTATGGTGCTCTCAGTGCTGATATCCTTGCTTGGCCTTGTCGCTATGAGTACTTATTACAGCGAGCAAAGCACAAAAGGCATCGCAGTTCGTAAGGTGTTTGGAGGCACTGTCAGAAGCGAGCTGTGGCGTACAGTGAAGGACTACATGGTCCTCGTTGGCATCGCTGCACTCATCGGAATACCGCTGTCGATATATTTCTGCAGTCATTATTTGGACCGTTTCTCATACCGCATCAGCAATTACGGCTGGATCATCGTCGTGGCGGTCGTCCTCGGCATGCTGATGGCTTACCTGTCAGTGTTATGGCAGACATTACGTGCCGCTAGGACAAATCCAGCGGAGGCATTAAAGAAAGAATAAGAATTATGAACAGATTTAAAGACACCATAATAAAAATCCTGTCCCTAGGCATCGGCCTCGCCATCGGCATAGTCCTCATCGCCAAGGTGTGCTTCGAGCTGTCGTACGAAAGCTTCTACAAGGATGTGGAACGTATCTATCTCATTGATACTCACTACGAACAGCAGGGCGAGAAACACGATTTCTCCCAGACGAGCGGTGCCATCGCTCCGGGCTTCAAAGCTGAGGTGCCAGGCGTGGAAGAGGCTACTCGATACACCTTTTATTATAACAGCGAGCGTTTTGTCGATGAAGACAACAACGTAATCTCAGGCAGCATGGTGCTCGCCGACACCTGCTTCTTCAAGGTGTTCGACCGTCCGATACTGGCTGGCGACCCGGCGAAGGCTCTCGCCAAACCACTCTGCGCAGTGGTGTCGGAGACATTCGCCAAGAAACTCGGCGGCGTGCAGGAATGCATCGGAAAATACATATCCAACGAGGATGACCCTAACCTTAAGTTCACCGTCGAGGGCGTGTATCAGGACTTCCAAGAAAACGGCGAGTTTCACTTCAGCATCATCGGCTCGCTGGTGTCATATCCCACATGGAGCACCGAAAACTGGATCGGCAATGACCGCTATTTTGGCTTTGTAAAGCTTCAACAAGGCGTTGATTATAAATCGCTTGGTGAGGCTATCCGCAGAATGCAGGAGGCGCATCAGCCTATGGAGGAACTTGAGAAAAACGGCTCTGTGCTGTGGTATTATCTCGAGCCTTTCAGCGATGTCCACACCTCCGAGTCGTATGTGCGCTCTATGGTGATTTTATTGACAATCACCGCTGCCTTGCTGATAACCATCAGTTTGCTCAACTACATCCTCGTCGTGATCTCGTCGATGGTGCGTCGCGCAAAGGAGATAGGTGTGCGCAAATGTTATGGCGCCAACTCGTTCGACATCCACCGGCTGCTGGCTCGCGAGGCATTTCTGCATCTGATACTGTCGCTGGCGTTGGCTGCCGGTATCATCTTTGCATCTAAAGGCTTGATACTTAACCTGTTGGATGTACCGTTTGAGACCTTGCTCATCCCGCGAAGCGTCTTCGTCATCAGTCTGGTGCTGATATTCGTGTTGCTCGTGTCGGTCTTCGTCCCTGCCCAGCTTTACATGCGAATCCCAGTCTCTGTGGCGTTCCGCAACTATACCGAGAACTCTCGCCGCTGGAAAATCGGTCTGCTCGGCGTGCAGGTTTTCATCAACGTCTTCATCGCCGTGATGGTCATCATCGTGGCTTTGCAATATTGCCAAATGAATAATTCCAACCCTGGCTACGAACCCGAGAACCTTTATTACATGAGTTTTTATAATGGCAATAAAGGTACAGAAAAGATTGTGACTCAGACACTTATGCAATTTCAAGAAGTAAATGGCGTCGAGGCGTGCAATTCGCTTCCAATCATCGGCTTCAGTGGCGACAACATCATGCTTCCTGGCGATGAGCGTGAACTTTTCAACGTGGCTGACGGCTACGAGGTCACTCCGGGCTATTTCGACCTGCTTGGCATCGAGTTCATCGAAGGCCGTGAGCCTTCTGACGTGTCGGAAGTCGTTGTATCAGAACGCTTTGTGAGGCGTATGAACGAGTTCGTCGACTGGAGCGACGGCGCCGTCGGCAAGATTGTGAACATCACCGGTCACGAAGATGCGGAGAAAATAATGGAACTGAGAGGTTTTACCATCTCTGGTGTGTATCGCGATATCCGCATCGGCAACCTTGTATATCTCGATGAGAGGCCGAGCGTGCTGTTTTACGGCACCCTCGATGACGACGAGTCGTATCTGCCGTTCCTGGTCTTCCGTACCAACGAGAAACTCAACGATGCCTCGATGCAGAAACTAACGAGTGCTGTCTCCGAGGCCCTCAACGGGAAAGAGGTGGAGATATTCTCGTGGCAAGAGTCGATGCGTGCGGCATACGACGGCAGCCTCAAGATGCGCAATACCGTCCTCATCGGGTCGGTCTTCGCCCTGCTGATAGCTGTCATCGGCCTTATCGGCTTCGTCCGTGACGAGTCGAACCGTCGAAGCAAGGAGATGGCAATCCGCAAAATCAACGGTGCCACAGCCTCCGACGTGCTCCATATCTTCGCCTGGGACGTGCTGCGACTCTCGCTGATAATGTCAGTGTTAGCTTGCATCTTCACCTATTTCGTTGCCAATAAATGGCTCGAACAGTTTGCCGAAAAGGTCGCCCTATTGCCACATTACTTCATCATCGGAGCCATCGTCATACTCCTCATCGTCACAGTCGTGGTCGTCCTGAGTAGCAACCGCATCGCCCGAATGAATCCTGTGAAGTCTCTGAAAAATAATTAAATTATTTTTCGGTAGTTTTCGCTAGTTAATAAAATTATCCGTACTTTTGTACGATAATTAACTAATCATGCCCCTCATCAAAGCAAAAATATTAGTCCTCGATGACAACGCCGGCATCCGTTCAGCGCTGAAGATACTGCTTCCGATGCGCTTCTCCGATGTGCAGCTCATCGAGTCGCCGAAAAGCCTCGTCAGCACCATGCAGACGTTCAAGCCCGACGTGCTGCTGCTCGACATGAACTTCGACACCGACATCAATACTGGCAACGAAGGGCTGTTTTGGCTTTCTGAGATAAAAAAACGCTTTTCCGATGTCGAGGTGGTGCTATTTACCGCATATGCCTACATCGCACTCGCCGTCGAAGGCATGAAACGTGGTGCGTTCGACTTCATCGTGAAACCTTGGGACAACGCCAAACTCCTCGACACTCTTGAGAAAGCGGCGAAGAAACATCGTCATATCGCTTCCGCAGATGAGGAACCAACAGTAGGGCCGTTTATGCAGTGGGGCAGCAGCGAAAAGATGATCGAGCTGCATCGCATGGTCGAGAAAATCGCCCCGACCGATGCCACCGTGCTTATCACTGGTGAAAACGGCACCGGAAAAGATGTGCTGGCTAACGAAATCCACAGATTATCAACGCGTTCCACAAAGAAAATGGTCAGCGTCGACATAGGTGCAATCACCGAGACACTCTTCGAAAGCGAGATGTTCGGACATGTTAAAGGTGCCTTCACCGACGCTCATTCCGACCACGTGGGCAAGTTCGAGCAAGCCAACGGCACCACGCTATTCCTCGATGAGATCGGCAATATACCGCTGAGCCAACAGGCAAAACTGCTGAGAGTGCTGCAGAACCGCACAATAACAAGGGTGGGGGACACCAAGTCGATACCTGTCGACATCCGTCTGATTTGCGCCACCAACATGAATCTCGCCGAGATGGTCAAAGAAGGTCGCTTCCGCGAAGACCTCTACTACCGCATCAACACGGTGACGCTACATCTGCCGCCGTTACGCGAACGTACCGACGAAATCGCTTCATTATCAATGCTTTTTGTTAATAGTTTTGCAGAGAAATATCATCGTCAGGCGAAAAATATCTCGGATGACGCACTTGAATTATTGCAAAACTGCCAATGGAAAGGCAACATACGCGAGCTGCAAGGCCGCATCGAGAAGGCCGTAATCATGTCGGATAACGAAACATTGCAAACATCAGACTTTCAAATCGCTGATAATGAATTACTTGGCGTGACAAATTTGCGTCAAAACGTATCTCTTGAAGATGTAGAGGAACAGGTCATACGTGATGCGATGAAGAAATACAACGGCAACCTCTCACTTGTAGCTAAAGCATTGAAAATCAGTCGTCCTACATTGTACAACCGCCTCAAAAAATACGGGATATGAGCACCTGGCTTTGGATTATTATCATTGTGGCGGCTGTCGTCATCAGTGCACTCGTCACCGCCTGGCTCGTCAAGCGGCACGACAACCGTAAGGTGGCTTATATCATCGATTCTATCGACGACGATGTGTTGAACTTCCGTTTCCGTGAAAATAATAAGCTGAACCGCACCTTGAATCGTGTCCGCGGTGTCTTCGAACGTCGCCGTGCCATCAACGAGGAGGCCTCGTGGAGCAAGCTGTTCCGCGTGATGACACACGAAATCATGAACACTGTTGCCCCTATCGCCTCGCTGAGCGATGCCCTCTCAAAAGACGAAAACCTCGACGTGAAAGCAGGTCTCGAGACTATCTCGGCCTCATCTAAAGACCTCATCCGCTTTGTGGAATCGTACCGTAGCTTCACCAAGGTGGCTCAACCCGTCCGTAAAGCAGTGATGGTCAATGAGTTGGTTGACAGGGTGTTGCGCCTCAACAAAGCGAAATGTGCCGAGCAAGGCGTCACGTTAACTTATACTTCAAAAACCGATGATTTGCTGATTTACATCGACGAAGGCCAGATAATTCAGGTATTCAACAACCTTATCAAAAACGCCGTGCAAGCCGATGCCACCTCCATCCGCATCAGTGCCGAGCTCAACAAAGACGATCAGACTGTGATTTACGTCACAAACAACGGAAAACCGATTCCGCTAAGGCAAATCGACGAGATTTTCGTGCCGTTCTACACCACCAAACAAACTGGTTCCGGTATAGGACTCAGCGTCTCCCGCCAAATCATGACAAAACACAACGGGAACCTGACCCTCGTCCAAAGTGATAGCACCATGACAAAATTCGCTATTATATTTAAATAAAATGAGACGGTCCTCAAACCGTCTCAACTTTAACTTTAAACTTTAAAACTACTCTAAACTCTACACTCTCAACTCTAAACTAATTAATCTCCCCCTTGATACATTCTGCTTATCACATCTTTGTATCTATTAAGAATCACTGAACGTTTCACCTTCAGGGTAGGGGTGAGGATGCCGTTAGCGGTGCTCCACTCATCGGCGATGAACTTGAATCGTTTGACTTTCTCGGTGTCGCCGAAAAATCCGTTGATTTTCTGAACCTCTTTGGTCAAGCGGTCTTTAACATCTTTCAAGTTGATTATTTCTTCGTTCTTCGTGAACTTGATCTCGTGTTTTGCGCACCAGTCCTTCAAAAATGAGAAGTCAGGCACTATCAAGGCGGCGGCGAATTTCTCGTTTTCGCCAAGCACCACTACGTTTTCGAAGAATCCCGACTCGGTGAATTTGTTTTCGATGATGTCAGGGTTGATATATTTTCCTAAAGAGGTCTTGAAGAGGTTCTTCATGCGGCCTGTGATCTTCAAGCTGCCGTATTGGTTGAACTCTCCGAGGTCGCCGGTGTGGAACCAGCCGTCTTTGTCGATGACTTCAGCTGTAAGCTCGGGCTGTTTGTAATAGCCCATCATCACGTTATGTCCGCGGCAAATGATCTCGCCGTTGTCAGCGATTTTCACCTCCACGCCTGGCAGTGCAGGACCTACATATCCGGCCTCGCGACCGTGTGGCACGTTGGAGCTGGTGCAGATGACAGGCGAGCATTCGGTCATGCCGTAGCCTTCGTAAACCGGCATCTTGATGGCTGAGAAGAACGCTGAGATCTGCTTCTGTATGCTTGCAGCTCCCGACACTATGATATCGAAGCAGTCAGCACCGAGTTTTTCGCGTATCTTCTTGTAAACCAATGCGTCAGCGAGTTTCAGCTTGAGGTTGTAGAACCAGCTACGCCCGTCGACAGTGTATTGCTCGGCAAGGTTCATCGCCCAGTAGAATATGGCCTTCGACAAGCCTTTCTGGTTTTGTCCCGACTGTTTTACCTTGAGATAAATCTTCTCCAAAAGTCGTGGCACGCATGTCATCATCGTAGGATGTATCTCCTTCATGTCGTTGGCGATGGTGGCAACGCTCTCGGCGTAATACACCGACATGCCAAGGTATTGATACAGATACACCAAAGTCCTCTCGTAAGCATGACAGATAGGCAGGAAACTCAACGCACGTGTCGAAGTCGGCGACGGCGTCTGGCGCAGGTTCTCGATCTGGCTTAAGATGTTGTAATGCGACAGCATCACGCCCTTCGGAGTGCCTGTGGTGCCCGATGTGTACAATATCGTGGCGCAATCTGTTGGCTTGACGGCTGCTTTTCTGCGTTCAAGCTCCTCAGGATCCTGGTTTTCGCGACCTAACTGAAGCAAATCGGCCCAGATAGGATAGTCACCACGTTTCACGAAGGTGTAAATCATCTTCAACGACGGGACATCGTTGATGATATCCTCGATTTTGTTCAAAACGCATAACCCCTCGACCATCACAAACTTAGCCTCGCTGTTGTTAATAACCACGCGGTAGTCTTCCTTGCTGATGGTAGGGTAGATCGGCACTGTGACGGCACCCACCTGCTGGATGGCCATGTCGAAAATGTTCCACTCAGGACGGTTGCTGCTGATGATGGCCACCTTGTCATCTTTCTGTATGCCTAACTTGATAAGCGCATAGCTGATGATGTTGGTCGTCTCCACATATTCCTGGATGCTGTATTTCTTCCATTCGCCATTGTCTTTCTTGGCGAGAGCCACCTTCTGGTCAGGATGTTTCTGTAAATAAGTTGTCAGAATGTCAAAAATGCGTTTCTCTTCCATTTTCACTGCTTTAAAAACGGTGCAAAAATACGTAGTATTTTAACCTACAAAAATTTTTGGGGTGAGTGGGGTGAAATTTGGGATAAAAACGCCTATTTAGGGACGAAAGTGCCGTTTTAAGGGGTGAATGAAAATTTTTTACACCCTGTTTAGGGGTGAAAGTGTCGTTTTTAGGGGTGAAAATTTTGCCCCTAGGGGTGAAATTTAGGCACCAAAATCGTCGAAAAGGATATTTTCCTTCGGCACACCGAGACTGTCGAGCATCGAGAGTACAGCCTGCGTCATCATAGGCGGACCGCAGAGATAATACTCTATCTCTTCAGGTTCTTTGTGATTCTTGAGGTAGTTCTCAAGCAGCACCTCATGGATGTTACCGACATAGCCGCTCCAGTTGTCTTCAGGCAATGGCGACGACAGCGCTATGTTGAATTTGAAGTTAGGATTGTCGGCTTCAATCTTCTTGAAATCATCAATGTAGAACAGCTCGCGCAATGAGCGGCCGCCGTACCAGAACGAGACTTTGCGCTGTGTGTGCTTGGTGAGGAAAAGGTCGAGGATATGCGAGCGCATAGGAGCCATGCCAGCGCCGCCGCCGATGAAGATGATCTCCTTGTCGGTGTCCTTGATGTGAAACTCGCCGTAAGGTCCGCTGATGGTGACCTTGTCGCCCGGCTTGAGCGAATATATATATGATGAGCAAACGCCCGGATTGACCTTCATAAACCCACCGTGTTTCCTGTCAAAAGGCGGCGTGGCGATACGCACATTGAGCATGATGATGTTGTTCTCGGCAGGATGGTTGGCCATCGAATAAGCCCTGAACTGCGGCTCAGGATTCTTCATCACGAGGTCGAACATGTGGAACTTCTCCCAGTCGTTGCGATACTCGTCTTCTATAGCAAAATCTGAGTATCTCACATCACATTGTGGAACATCTATCTGGATGTAACCACCTGACAGGAAATCGAGATGCTCGCCCTCAGGCAGTTTCACTATGAATTCCTTGATGAAAGTGGCTACATTTCTGTTGCTCACCACGGTGCATTCGTATTTCTTTATGCCGAAAATCGCCGGATTGATGCCTATTTTAAGGTCTTCGCGAACTTTAACCTGACAGCCCAGCCTCCAGTTGTCGAGCTGCTCCTTGCGGCTGAAAAAGCCTTTTTCGGTGGGTAAGATGCTGCCCCCGCCTTCAAAAACCTGACATTTGCACATGCCGCAGTTGCCCTTGCCACCACATGCCGATGGCAGGAAAATCTGCTCCTCAGCGAGAGTCTGCAGCAGCGAGCTGCCTGGCTTCACCTCCAAATCACGTTCCTCGTTGATGTTGATCCTGACATTGCCCTTGGGCGTAAGCTTTTTTCTTACAAAAACGAGCAAAATCACAGGAATCAGCACTGTGACTAAGAAAACGATGACGGATGTTATTATGATTGATGTAGTGCTCATTTTTAAAAACTAATTCCGAGGAACGCCATGAAAGCAATTCCCATTAAACCTGTGATAATGAATGCGATACCTGTGCCTTGCAAGCGCTTCGGTATCTTCGAATACCTGATTTTTTCCCTGATGGCAGCGATGCCTACTATCGCGATGAGCCAGCCTATTCCGGAACCGAATCCGTATGCAAGTGATTGACCCACAGAGGTGAAGTGTTTCTCCTGCATAAATAAGCTAGCACCTAAGATAGCGCAGTTGACGGCTATCAAAGGAAGGAAAATGCCCAGAGAATTGTATAATGAAGGGCTGTATTTCTCAATCACCATTTCCAAAATCTGCACTATGGCGGCGATGATGGCGATGAAGAGGATAAAACTCAAGAAGTCTAACGAGACATCAGCGAATCTTGGACTCAACCAAGCTAATGCGCCTTCCGACAAGACATATCTGTCGAGGAGGTAATTCACTGGTACTGTGACGATTAGCACGAATGTGACCGCCACGCCGAGCCCAAATGAGGTCTTCACGTTTTTCGAGACGGCGAGAAATGAGCACATCCCGAGGAAATATGCGAAAACCATGTTGTCGATGAAAATCGAACGGAAGAAAAGTCCTAACGTGTCCATCATTTCTCCTCCTCAGGTTTTTGTAGCCAGATGATGATTCCAATGATTATCAATGCCATAGGTGGTAAAATCATCAAGCCGTTGTTCATATATCCGAAATCGTAAAGCCCTTGCGGGATAACTTGGTAGCCTAACAATGTGCCGGAGCCCAACAGCTCGCGGAAAAACGCCACGATGACGAGAATCATGCCGTAACCCAAGCCGTTGCCTACACCGTCGAGGAACGACTCCCATGGTGAGTGCGACATCGCAAATGCCTCCAGACGTCCCATGACGATGCAGTTGGTGATGATAAGTCCAACAAACACAGAGAGTTGCTTGCTCACGTCGTACATGAAAGCCTTCAAAAACTGGTCGACTAAAATAACCAATGTCGCCACGACGATGAGCTGCACAATGATGCGTATCTTCGATGGTATTCCCTTGCGTAACAATGAGATAACGAGGTTCGACAGGGCTGTCACCACCGTCACCGACAGCGCCATCACTATAGCCGGCTTCAACTTCGCCGTGACCGCCAACGAGGAGCAAATGCCCAAAATCAGCACCGTGATCGGGTTGGCTTTGCGCAAAGGAGCCGTTATCAAGTTCAAATTCTTACTCATTGCCTTCAAAAACTGGCTTGTAAGCCTCTAAAGTGTTAGTAATCATATTCTTAACTCCATCCGACGTACGTGTTGCGCCTGCTATCGCATCGACTTCCACATAGTAGTCATCGCCATTTTTTTGCATCTCCCTTCCGGAAAACTGGCTCTGGAAATGCTCGGAAGTAATCTCGGCACCCAATCCTGGTGTCTCCGATTTGTGGTCGAAAACAGCGCCTACCACGGTCTGATAGTCCTCAGACAGCCCTATATAGCCCCAAATCGGGCCCCACAAGCCGTTTCCGTGCATCGGGATGACGGTGATTTTGCCGTCTATAATATAATAAGGTAGGTCGCCGCCATGTTCGGCAGTGCAGTGCTGCTTGTAAAGCTGCTCGGCGTTTTTGTTGTCAACGCCAGTAATGCCTGCCGCTTTCAAGATGTTGATGCGCTGCTCGTTTTTCTTGTTCATGTCCTGATAAGGCTTCAGCAGCAAGGCCGCACCCGAGAGGAGCACCGACACTATCAGCACCAAGATGATGATGTAACGGAAGATATAACGGTCGCTCATTTTGTCCTCCTTTCTGCTGCTGCCCAGCGTTTCTTACGTTTACGTATGTTGACGGCCACCACGCACCAGTCGATGAGAGGCGCGAAGACGTTCATCAACAGTATCGAGAGCATCATCCCTTCGGGATAGCCAGGATTTGCTACACGAATCATTATCGCGATGGCTCCAACCAAGAAGCCGTAAATCCATTTCCCGATGTTGGTCTGGGCTGCTGTCACAGGGTCGGTGGCCATGAAGAAAGTGCCGAACATGAAGCCGCCCATCAGCAGGTGATATTCAACTGGCACATTGAAAGCCAGACACATTGCTATGGCCCCAATAAACGTAGAAACTATAATTCTTAAGCTTACTATTCCATTGATTATCAAGAATATAGCTCCAATCAAGATGGCTATCTTTGATGTCTCGCCAATGCTTCCAGGTATCGTCCCGATAAACATCTCCGTCAGACTTGGCAGGTCGTTGACGGTGCCTCCGTTGAAGATGGTCCCGAGTGGCGTGGCACCGCTGTAAGCGTCAGCTTTTTCTGCTATCCACACGCTGTCGCCAGTCATCTTCGAAGGGTAGGCAAAGAACAAAAACGCTCTCGCAAGCAACGCGGGATTCACTACGTTCATCCCGCTGCCGCCAAACACCTCTTTGCCAATGATTACCGCAAAAGCCACGGCTAAAGCAAGCATCCAGAGCGGCACCTCCACAGGCATGATGAGCGGAATCAGAAAGCCGGTCACGAAATAGCCTTCGTTCACCTCCTCATGCCTTATCTCCGCAAATGTGAACTCGATTGTCAAACCTACGATATAGCTAACAAGGTATAGCGGAATTATCTTCAAAAGCCCGTAACCGAATGTGTGCCAGAATGTTACATCTTCGCCAAGCGAAAGAAAATGCTGGTATCCGATGTTCCAAGTTCCGAACAGGAAGCATGGGATCAAAGCGATGAGCACGTAAATCATGTTACGTTTCATGTCAGCATAATGACGGATGTGCACACCCCTGCTTGTCACGCGGTTTGGCGTGTACAGGAACGTCTCAAACGCCTCGAAAGTCGAGTGGAACTTGGCGAATTTGCCGCCTTGCTCGAAGTTTGGCTTGATTTTATCGATATAGTTTCTCAGTCCCATCACATTGTCTCCTTTCTGATAAATTCAAGTCCTTCGCGAATGATATGTTGTATCGGCGTCTTCGAAGGGTCGATGACCTCACAAAGTGCAAAGTCCTCAGCGTCAATCTCATAGATGCCTAGTTCCTCCATCTGGTCGATGTCTTTTATCAGACACGCCTTGATGAGCTGCATTGGATATATGTCGAACGGAAACACGCGCTCAAACTGCCCCGTCATGATGTAAGGACGTGTGTCGCCGTTGGTGTTGGTGTCGGTGTAACGCTTGAAAACAGGCATCAGCCAGCCGAAAAGCTTGTAATGGTTGCCTTCGGGTATCGCCGTAATCTGACTGTCGTAGAAACACAGAAAACCGTCGTTATTCGTGATATTTGTGCCTGTTAGTACGTTGCCGCTGATGATACGGGCGTTATCATCAACACTCATGATCGGCTTTAGATCAGCACCAATTCTCGTCTTGTAATAATGAGGCTCGTGCATTGCCGAGCCTGTGGTGGCAATGATCTTGGTGCTGTCATATTTTCCGGTAAGGAACAATTTCCCTATTGTGATGACATCCTGAGGATAGCAGTACCACACGACTTCGCCTTTGTTTATTGGTGAAATGGCATTTATCTGGGTGCCAATGTTTCCTGCAGGATGAGGGCCTTCGAATTCCTTCACTATCACGTTCGGATTTCCCGTACAGACGCGATTAATCGCGTCTCTACCAAACGCTGAACCGTATTTCGTTCCCAAATACACATTCCCATCGGTCAATTTCGCCAGCACCTCAATTCCTGCCTGTAATGCATCCGACTGATTTTCAATGATATAATCGTAATCAGGAGCCAGTGGTGCAGTGTCGAACATCGAGATGAAAATGTGTTTCGGCTTATCATCAGGGTTGGCGATGGTCGCAAACGGACGCTGACGCAGCATCGGCCAGATGCCGCTTTGTAACATCTTATCGATAGAATTTTCAATATCACTGAAATCAATCGCCTCGTTTTTGCCGTCGTTTTCGATAATGACCTGCAGAATAGCACGTCTCTCGCCGCGCACTATGGCTTTCACCTTGCCTGAGATAGGGGAGGTGAACACGATTTTCTCGTTGTTCTTGTCGTGGAAAAGCACAGTACCGACTTTCACGTCGTCGCCTTCTTCGACGTGCATCTTTGGCAAAACCCCAATAAAATCGGTCGGTTTGATGGCACAAAACGTCGGTTCAAAGCTCTCCAGACGTTTTGCTGCCTCGCCTTCTATATGTATGTCAAGTCCTTTTCTTATTCTGATTTTATCCATTTTCCTGCCTCGTTGCCTACTTTCCAGAAATACAAGCCAGCCGGCCATGTCTCGGTATTGATGGTCGTCATGCCGTTTTCAATATCTTTTTCTAATATTTTTCTTCCTTGGAAATCAAACACTTGCAATTTAGCGCTATTGTCATCTGAAGTGACGACATTCAGCACATTTTTACCTGGATTAGGATAAATCGCGACGCTATTGCTGATTGTTGATGTCTCTTCGACAGCGTCAAACTGGATGTGCATCGGCGGCAGTTTGATGAGGTCGAGTGAGGCAGAACCTTCGTCGGCATTGCTCTTTCTTGTGAAAACCCATTTAAACACATGGCTGCCAGCAGGAATAGGCAACTCGAAATACTGCCATTCAGAGCCTGTAAGTTCGTATTTAACTGAATTTGTATGGAAATAGAACTCGTCATCGTCGTTGACTGAGCCTTTGTAATAGAATGCGATAACGTCGCTGATTTCTGTCTCGGCACCCATATACAACGTCGATTTCTTGCTCGATGATGTCGATGTAGCGGTGAAGCAATACTCGCCTTCGTATGGGTCGTTGTTGTCTCTAACCCACGGACGGTTACTCGAGTTATCCCACTCAAATAAATCGTTAAGCTCTGTATTTTCAAAGTTTTCGATACAGTTGCCGAGTGCTATCTCCGAATTATATTGTAAAGCGTAGCCGTTTGTTGACAGGTTGTAATATTGCTCGAGGATTGCTCCGTCTGGCGCATAGTTCATAACAGTTACCGCAAAGGTGACATCCATGCTCTCGCTGGCGTTGATGCCGTCGGTCTGTATTGTCAAATCCTGATAATTGATAAAATCGGCATTTGTTAAATACGAGTGTTGGATGCCGTCACTGGTGCTATGTCCTTGATTATGAATGGTATACGTCAATAAAGAGGTCTCTCCTTTGTACAATCTGTCGGTAGGATTGCCATTGGCGTCAGCGATGCTGAAATGTGTCACTTCAAACGAAGGAGCGTTGGCGATGATGAAGAAACTGTCTGTAAATGAATAAGTTCCGTTGCTCATCGTGAGGTTGAAATACACTCTCGTCTGGTCGGGCACGTCTTCGGTGAGCTTAATCGCAAACGCATTGTTCTTGTTGACAATCTGACTCATGCCTACTACATCGTAAGATGTTGAACCAGAATTGATTAGAACGTATGGCGAGTCGCTTGTCAGCACCACGTTGACGTTGCTGATGTCGGCGAAACCCACGTTGTGAAGAGCCACATTAAGCGTAGCTTCTTCGTTGAAGTCAAGCTGGTTGTTGTTATTGCTGTCGACCACTTCAACATTGTCGATAATGAGGTATGGGCCTTCATTTGGCATCACGTTGATAGGGCGCGAATATCTGTAATAATTCTGTTTTGTGACAGTCAGAAGTAATTCATTTCCAACGATTTGCGGAGCTACTTCGATGGTCTGCGGCTGTCCTGTGGCTGTCGCCAACGCTGCAATATTGCCATTGCTGGTGATGCATATCGTGGCGCCTTCGGTAGCTGTCAGTTCGAACTGCGTGTCGCCTTGTGTAAGCACCGGAATCATTGATACTTCAAGGTATTGCGGTACCTCGGTGTACAGGTTCATATACACATCGCCGTGATGATGGAAGAGGTCGTAGGTGATCTGTCGGCCGTCGCCCCATGAGATCCAATTCGACTGCTGTAAGAAATATTTGCCTGCCACGTTGCCGTAAGCCGGAAGCACGAACGATGTGTGGTGGCTAGTACCTTGTGTAGGCATGAATTCAGGCCACATATTGTCGTAAACGCCCCAGACATAAACGTCGTTGAGGAACGAATACGAAACCTGTGTTGCTGCTATAAGTCCCAATGCGCCGTGCTGATGACGATGGAACGCCTCGGCGAAGCACATGCCCGCTTCGCCTGAGTAGTTGAAACGACCTGTCAGACAGTTGTTCGACATCACGAAGGTGAGGTCCTGGTTTGTGAGGGCGTTGATGTTGCCAATGTTGTAACGTGGCTCACCCCACAGCTCCTCAGCGCCGTGGTCGCGGTGCTGGATGAGGAATGCACCAGCGTTGATGGCATTGTTGATATCTCTTCCGTTGCCGTCCCAATCGGTGAGATGCGACATGGTCTGCGGGATGTATCCTGTGCCGTTAGGACCGAAATAATTCACCACGCTGCTGGTGTATTCGGCCGACGACCAAGAGTTACCAGGTGTGCCTTCATAGATGGCGTTGATTCTCACAGGATGTTTGCCAAGTTCGTTCTCCAAAAAGCCGTAAACGACCTCCGAACAGAGCTGGAACCAGCGTTCGCGCTGATAACCCATGGCAGTGATAGGATGATCGTAGAAGCTTGGATTGGTAGAAGGATTGCGTTCGTACTGAAGGTCTTTGTTTATCATGTGGTACATCTCATCGTAGGTGCGTCCTGTGATACGTCCCACCACCACATCAGGCAGATGGTCGTTGCCAGTGTCGGCATAGCGGTTGTCGGAGATGTATGGGTTATATCCGTTGCCACCAGGGTGGTTGTTCATGGTGTGTGAGACGATGCCTCGTGTTCCGTCGGCATGATGGTCGCCGAGGATGAGCACCGCCGCCACCGGAATGTCCCAGTTGTTGTAGGCATTGATGATATATTGGCGTATAGCAGTGTCGGTGTTGCCGCCACATTCACTTACTGTCACCACGTCGGTGAGCACACCTTGCTGTGTGCGAAACTCTTTGATAGAGTCGGCGAGCTGAACAAACTCAGGGTTGTCGGGAGTGATGATGAGATACTCGCATCCGTTGTCGCCACGTGCCACGGCTTCTCTGATAAACTGTTGGTAGTCGAACGGTGGCAGAGCATCCTCGTTGATAACCATATCGCGGATGATATGCTCCCATTCGGTGCTGCGATAACGCGGGTCGCCGCCGAAGACACCGTTGCCGCCCTCAAAACTGACTTCGAGGTTGAGCTGCCGTGTCACCACGAGCTCCTTGCTGACAGGGTTGTATTGGAATGGCGTGACGCTAAGTATCACCACGTCGACGTCACGGATCTTCATAGGCTCCGAGGTGATGATAGGCTGGGCAGGGAAGAAGGCATCGCTGCTGTAGACCTGCTCGTTGCGGTAATATCTCATCGGTGAGTTGTCGTCGTCGAGAGGCAGCTCGGGAGCCGGCATGATATCGATATCCTGCAGTGTCTCCGTCACCTGGTTCGTCACGTTGACGTTGACAGTGGCACCGCGTGGAATCGCCACATAACGCGAAAAGACAGGCAGGTTAGGCATTCCAGCCTGATTTGGCAGGAAAATGCCGTTCATCACTATTGTCTGGCCCTCAATCTCGCCACGACGGTCGCTCTGCAGACCGAAATCATCGATAGTAAGGCTTAACTCAAGATTGGAACGTGTGCTGTGCTCCACCTTGAAAGTCTGTGCTTTGCCATTTACTGCCAATAACATAAGCACAAATGTTATTATCAGATAATTAAGTTTTTTCATGGTTGGTTTATATTTGAATTATATTTCTTCTTTCTGTTTTATCATTGCCGCTGCTTCTTTCGAACTAACGAACCAGACTATATCTCCGTTGTTGAAAACCGTTGAGGCAGAAGGACTTAAGACAAACTTGTCGCCTCTTTGGATGGCGATGACCATGGCATCGTATCTGTCTTTGAACATCGAATTGAGCAGCGATACATGGCAAATCGGGCTCTTTTCCGAGATCTTCACCAGATGCAGACTCATGTTATGTTCCTTGCGTTCGCGGATGAGCTCGCTATCTTCAACCTCCAAAATCGGTTTCACCATATTAATATTATCATCGTTACCCACCAACGTCACTTTGTCGTAAGGGTAGAACATGATGTCTTTGTCAGGTAGGTCATAGCATTTGTTGCCTCTCTCGATGCACACCACGCTGACCTTGTATTTGCTTCTGAAAACGGTGTCTTTCAGCTGTTTTCCGACGACGTGGCTCAGCGGACTAACAATCGCTTTCTCAAGATGGAAGTTCTGCTGAAGCACTTCCGGAACGACAAATGAGGCCTGTTTTTGGCGTTTGTTGAGGTTATCCATGAAACGGCGCTCAATTCTGTCGTAAAATTTCATTACGCCGTTGGAGAAGGCCAAAATCAACGAGCCAACAATGGCAATTCCCAATGCTGCCCAGAAATTGAGCGGTATATAATGCCTGATTATCATCATGATAAGACCTATCGCGATGAGGTATCTGATGATAAAGATTATCCAGATAACATGACTTTCGAAAGCTGTTTTGCTGATCAAACGCTTGTTAGTCAATGAGATATTGTATTTGAACGCCATTGCCCAGATGAATGGCGAGACGAGTGCGAGTGTAATGAGTGTGGCTGCCACATCGCCCCATAATCCGTTAATATACTTCAAACAGAGAGGTCCGATAGCTGAAAACGCTATCAGGGTGAGGGCAAAAATGATGCAGCCGTAGATAACCATGTTTTTAAACTGGTTTATAACGAAAGTCTTGAAAGTCAATGTTTTATCATCGCTGACCTTGAAGCCTTCCGAGTAGTTCGTCATGGCCTTTTTCCAACGATCCGGTATTTTGGGGTTGAGCCAGTTATACAACGGGTCGGCAAGACGCATGATGTATGGCGTGAAGAATGTAGTGACGATTGATACCGTCACGATGATAGGATAGAGGTATCCGTCGATGACCTTGAAACTAAGGCCCAGTCCGGCGATGATGAACGAGAACTCGCCGATCTGACAGAAACAAAAGCCAGCTTTCATCGAGGTGTGGATGTCACGACCTGAAATCAGCATGCCGAAAGTGGCGCTTAAAGTCTTGATAATCATCACTGTAAGTGCGATGATGACTACAGGCCATGTATAATCCACCAGGACCTTCGGGTTGACGAGCATGCCGACCGACACGAAGAAGATGGCTCCAAAAAGGTTCTGAATTGGTTTTATAAGTTTGTGAATGATGTCGGCTTCAAGTGTCTCGGCCAGGATCGAACCCATCACGAAAGCGCCGAGAGCCGACGAGAAACCGGCATAGTTGGCAAGCATGACCATGGCAAAACAGAGTCCCACAGCAATGATGACCAGTGTCTCCTCCGTCATAAATTTTCTGATTAATTTCAGGAAAGAAGGGATGAGGTATATTCCGAAAATAAACCAGATTATAAGGAAAAACATGAGTTTCACCATGCTTAGTATGAGCTCGCCGCCGTCGAAGTTGTTGCCGACAGAAATGGTGGAGAGGATGACCATCAGCACGACGGCTACGAGGTCCTCGACCACCAATGCCCCGATGACATCGGCTGTAAACTTTTCTTTTTTCAACTTCAAGTCATCGAAAGCCTTGACGATGATGCTTGTGGATGAAATGGAAAGCATACAGCCGAGGAAGATGCAGTTCATCTTCTGCCATCCGAACATTTTTCCGACAAGGAAGCCCGAGGTGAACATGATGACCAGCTCGGTGAGCACCATGATGGCACCCGGACCTCCTACCTTTTTCAATTTCTTGAACGAAAATTCAAGACCGATGGCAAACAACAGAAAGACCATGCCGATTTCGCTCCATGTCTTGACGCTCTCCTCATCGTGGATGTCAGGAAAATAGGAGAAATAATGTCCTATCAGGAATCCAGCCACGATGTAGCCCAGTACCAACGGCTGCTTCAACCACTTGAAAATGACAGTGGTGATGCCCGCCGTGATGAGAATCAGAGCCAGATCATAGAATAAAGCCGGTACTCCTTCCATTGTTTGCCAACTTCTTTGTTATCTCTTGATGATTCTCTTCATCCAGATGCCCTCTTCGCTTCTTACCTGAAGGATGTAGGTGCCGTTTGAGAGGTCGCCAAGGTTGATCACAGTGCTAAAGCCGTTGTCGACCGACTCATTCTGTGTGTACACTGCCTGACCGACGCTGTTGTATATCGTTATCTGTACGTTAGCGTTGAGGTTCTCGATGCTAACGTTGACGATATCGTTGGTCGGGTTAGGATGAATGTTGATCTCAGTTGCGCTGATCTCGTCCACTCCGTGGCCTGTCAGGCTGATGACGAGGCTCTGTGAAGGTGCGCTGTCGCCGCACATCTCGTTGTGGCCGATGACGTAGAGCTGTACCTCAGTGTCAGTCTGATCCATGTTCCAAGCGATGCTGACAGTGTTGCCGTTAGGTGTCATAGTGCCTGCTGTTGCTGGCTCGAGCACCCACTCATAGCTGTCGAACATAAGGCTTGCCTCGACGCTGTATTCTGTCACAGCTGCCAGGTTATACACCTCTGTCGGACCCACCGGGGTAGAAGGTGTGGCGATCTCTGTGAAGAGGATTGTCACATTGTGATAATATGATGTCTCCTGGCAATCTTTGTATTCTGCAGTGAGAACCACGCTACCGTTATTGAAGTCTTCCTCAGAAGGCGTGTAGATTGTAGATTCTGATGAAGGATCGCTGAATGTGCCTGTTCCTGCTGTTGTCCAGCCTGCCATTGAGCACCAGCTCGATTCGTTATCTAAGACAATCTCGATAGGAGCGATTGAGCAAGTGTTGATCTCTTCAATGCCTGAGATTGTAGGAACGCCTTGATATCCGACGAGAATCTCTGCTGACACTTCGCCGCAGCCGTATGCTGTAATGGTGAGTGTGACGCTGCCATTGGCGATATCCTGCTCACCGAAGGTGTAGATACCATTGTTGAGCTGTCCGTCACCGTTTGATGTTATCATTACGCTTTCAGCGTTGTTTGCAACATAATACTCTGTCACATCGATGATGCCCATGCATGCTATTGCATTGTTGCCCTGAGGCATTTCGATAGAGACAGCACTTCTGAACGACACTGTCATCTCATCCGACATTGTCTGAGTGCCTTGGCTTGCTGTGATAGTGAGTGTCACACTGCCGTTAGCGATATCCTGTGTGCCAGGGGTGTAGATAGCATCCGGAATTGTAACGTCATTGAATGTGCCGTCGCCAGCAGTGCTCCATTCCATCGATGTCTGGTTGTTGACGAAACCTGCGAGTTGTGCTGATTCGCCTTCGCAGATTTCCATGTCGGTACCTGCGCTGACAGCAAGGCTTCTGTCGGCTGGCAAGATCACGAAGTCGATCCAGCAGCAGTCGCTACCACCTGTCTGGCTTGAGTCTTTGGCATATTTCCACTTGAAGGTATGTGTACCTGCTGTCACAGCATATTGTGCTCTGGTCCATGAAATTGAACCCGACCACTCGTCTTTCGCCTGATTGTCGATGTAGAAGTACAGCTTGTCCCAACTAAACTCTGACGACACTTTGTAATAGAAAGCGATAGAGTCGTTCTCCGCTACTTCGTATGTCAGGACTACACTTGTCTCGCCGTTGTTGCCGATGCTACCTGATTTCAAGCAGTACTGGCCTTCATATGGGTCGTTGGTGTCGAATGTCCATGCATGTGACGCATCGTTGCTCCACATTGAAGGATCAAGCTGTGCTGTCTCAAAGTCTTCCACGTTGAGACCGACTTTTGACATAAAGTCTCTTGTGTCGGTGTAAGCGCCTGAAGCCACGTTCAAGGTATAATCAGCAGCGAATCCTGATGGTGCGGCACCGACATAGATTGTATATTCGACATTGGCAGTTGCATCGGCTGCTATGCTGCTAACATTGACAGTTGGCTCGCTAGTGAGCTGCATGAATGGGTTGTTGATAACAATTGTGGCATCGGTAGCCCATGAGTCGGCGTTACCTTTGTTCTTGACAGGGAAGGTGAGTTTAACTGTCTCACCTGGGTCGAGACGGCCATTGCCGTTACCGTCGATCTCGGTGATTGTCACATTGCCGATCTCAAACACTGGGGCGCAGATTCTCATTGTGATATGATTCTCATAAGTGTCGTTGCCACTGTTGATAGTCACCAAGAATTCAACTCTTGTTCTGTCAGGCACCTCGTCAGAGACGGTGAAGCTGAAAGCGTTGTCGATGTCTGTCGTAGCGTTTGAAGCTATTGCTGCGAAATTGCAAGTGCCGTTGGTGATTGTGATATATTCTGAGTCAGTTGTCAAAGTGGCTGTGCCATTCTGAGCCTGTGAGCTACCAACGTTCTTGAGTTGGATGTCGAAGCCTGTCTCATCACCGAAATTAAGCTGTGTAGCTGAGTTGATGAGCTCATATTCGTTGACGACGAGGTATGGTCCTGTAGCAGGGATGACCTCGATGTTGGCCTGATAACGGAGGTAGTTCTGACCTGTCACAGTGAGGTGCAGTATTGTTGGAGGCACCTGCGCCGGTATTGCGATTTCTTGCTGGCCGCCTGTAGCCGTTGCCACTGCCACGATCTCAAGGCTTTCGCCTTCGCCTTTTGTCAAAGCGATGGTGGTGCCTTCAGGAGCGGTTATTTGGAATTGGTCGAGACCTGCGACCTGCACGTTCTGGTGGTTCACTGACATTGTCTCCGGCAATTCGCTGTACAGACGCAAGAAAGCGTCGCAGTGTGCTGTAAACATCTGATATGTGATGTATTTGCTGTCGGAGTTGTAAGGCCATGATGTTACAGAAAGGAAGTACTTGCCACCCACGAGGCCGAATGCCGGGAACCAGTTGCCTTCATTTGGTGCGTAAGGACCATATGTAGGCATGAAATCAGGCTGGAATTGGTCGTAGATACCCCATACCAATGCGTCGTTGACGAATGAGTAAGAGACGTCGGTAGGGCAGATCAGACCGACAGCGCCTGCGTTCTCGCCGTTATAGGTGCGGCGCATGAAAGCCTCGGCAAAACAGTCTGAGCTGTAGTCGAACATACCTGTCTCGCAGTTGATCGAGAACACGAAAGGCAACTTGCCCACGTTGGTGAGCTGTGCCACGTGTGAGTTGCGGAATGCCGGCTCACCCCAGCCTGTCTCCAGACCGTGGTCGCGGTGCTGCACGAGCATGGTGCCTTGGTTGATGGCCTGAACAATCTGCTCAGGAGTGCCACCGTTGAAACCACCAAGCTGGTCAGGGGTCTGCGGGATGTAGTTGGTGCCGCTAGGTCCGAAATAACTCACAACCTGTGAGGTGTTCTGTGCTGACGACCATGACGAACCCGGTGTGCCATCATAGATACAGTTGACACGGAGTGGGGTCTTTCCGTGAGCGCGGAAATAACCGCCAACGACCTCCGAACAGAGCTGGAACCAACGTTCAGTCTGCCATCCGAGAGCTGTGATAGGTGCGTTGTATGCCGCTGGATCCATGTTAGGGCTGGTATACTCGTAA